>JAEEGL015927903.1_pt1 | contig 20932 bp, 14 predicted proteins | sample 9134231 | NCBI WGS metagenome assembly JAEEGL01 (sample SAMN16246548, study PRJNA631951) | gut metagenome | biome: gut microbiome; feature: rumen; material: fiber-attached | host: Bos | place: Iran: Karaj | collected 2018-10
GAAGAGAAAGTATACCGATGAAACTACTTATTCCGGCGACCTTAAAGAATGGATGAACGGTGAGCAGAAGGTTTTCATAGACAAGAAAGATTTTTATGCAATCTGCGCTGTAGGAAACTCTCCATGGTATATTGTAATTGAAGGTCCGGTTGTTGATTATACAGGCAAACTTGGAAATGTAATTTTGACTTTTGAAATTGCACTTATAATCTTCAGTATCATAATGTCTATCTTAAACATCCTTACAATCCGTAAAATGCGTGTTGGCGAACAGCAGCTTGGTGCAACCCTTTACGAAGAAACACAAACTCTTGTTGTTGCAGCAAAAGAAAATGCCGCTACTGCTCAGGATCAGAGTGCCGCGGTAAAAGAAATTGTAGCAACTATGGAAGACTCCAACGCACTTTCCGAAAATATTTCTTCCAAGATTCACGACGTTTCAAAGGTTGCCGAAAAAACTTCTTCGGATGTTGCAGACGGCGTTGCCTCTATTGAACAGAACGTTGCACAGCTTCACGCAATTTTTGATGCAAACCAGCAGACAATTGAAGGCATGAAGGTTCTTAGTGAACGCATCGAAAGCATCTGGGATATTGTAACTCTCATCAACAACGTTGCCGACCAGGCAAAGATTATCGCTTTCAATGCCGAGTTGGAAGCTTCAAGTGCAGGAGAAGCCGGAAAGAGCTTCCGTATTGTTGCTAACGAAATCCGCCGCCTTAGTGATGGAATTATTGACGGTACAAAAGAAATCAAGGAAAGAATTAATGAGATTCAGCACAGCTCTGACTCACTTATTCTTGCTTCTGAAAGTGGTACCGAAAAAATCAATGAAGGTTATGAAAACGCAAAGAACCTTGGCGAACGATTTGCAAGCATTAAGAACTCTGCCGAAATTACAGCTTCATCTGCCGGTGACATTACAGAAATCATCCAGCAGCAGACAACGGCTTCTGAACAGATTCTTATTGCCCTCAAGCAGATTTCTGCCGGTGTAGAAAACTTTACTGTTGCTACAGATAACATTTCTTCTTCTTCTGAGCATATCCGCCAGATGTCTGAAGAAATGAACAACAGCGTAAAATCAGACGAAGAAACAAAGCGCGGTGGTAAAAACTGATTATGGAACAAATAGACGAAAAGACAGAGGAAGAAATCAGAGAACTCTACGATGGAAATGACAGCTCTTATCTGATTTTTTCCATAAAAGAGCATCGCTACGCATTTAAATCGAGTCTCATTCAGGAAATTGTTTACGGTTCAAAAATTCATGTAATTCCGTTTGCTCCTGATTATATCGAAGGCGTGCTCAACTGTCGTGGAAATCCTTTTTCGGTAATCAATGTACTCAAAATGGACAAAGAAGAAAACAACGAAATTAAGGAACGGGTTTTTCTTCTTTTCAAAAGAGATGATGATAACTTCTGCATTCACATTTCTAACATTGAAGTATTTTTTGAACCTGAAGAGGAAGACATTCTTGAAGACAAGGTTAAATATAAATTCAAGTTTATTCCACTTTTTGATCCAGATAGAATTGAAGACCGACTCTGCGAAGATTTAGGTAAGGACGAATAACATATGAGTGACGCAAAAATCAAGGTTCTTATAGTTGACGACTCTGCCATTGCCCGCGGCATTTTTGAAAAGGCGTTTAACAATTCAGGCGCTTTTGAAATTGTGGGAATGGTATCTAATGGCCGCAAGGCTGTAGATTTTTGTCGTGCCAATGAAGTTCAATTTGTCATAACCGATTATGACATGCCCGAAATGAACGGAGTTGAAGCAACCAAGATTATTGCAAAAGAACTTAGAATTCCAGTTTGCGTTTACTCAGAAGACAATCAAGCCAAAGCCGATGCCCTTGAAGCAGGCGCTTTGCTTTACGAAATTAAACCAAGCTTTTCTTCTTTCAGTTCACAGAGCATGGTTTTGTTTATTGAAAAAATAAAAGAAGCCATAAAGAAAAACGGCACTCCTCATTGTCATCATGAAAATGCCGTAAAACAGGAAGAAAAAAAGGAAGCTTCCTTCCCTTATCACAGCTTTAAGATTTTGTGTATTGGCGCTTCTACAGGAGGCCCTACTGCCGTTCAGGAAGTCCTCAGAGGACTTGGTAAAAACTTCCCGCTTCCTATTCTTTATGTTCAGCACATAGACATTGGTTCAGACCAGAAAATGGTAAACTGGTTTTCTACAACTTGTCCTAATACTCCAATGGAGCTTGCGCGCGACGGACAGATTGCTCAGAACGGTCATGTTTACATGGCACCTGCAGACAAGCATCTTGTAATAGATTTTATTAACAAGGAAGGAAAACCTGTCCTTAAGCTTTCGGATGAACCTCCGGAACGATTCCTTAAGCCTGCCGTAAACAAGCTTTTTAGAAGTGCTGCAAACCTTTACGATAAAAAGTGTCTCGCAATTCTTCTTACAGGAATGGGCCGTGATGGTGCAGAAGGCTGTAAGGAAATTGTAGATAAAGGTGGCTACACAATCGTAGAAGATAAATCTACTTGTGCAGTTTTTGGTATGCCTGCTGCCGCAATAGAGCTTGGGGCTGCAAAAAAGGTATGCCCTCGAGGAATTATTGCAAAGGAAATATTGCAGCTAGTATGAGGTTTCTATGGACGACCAGGATTTTGCTAAAATAATAGAACTTATTACTCAACGCACAGGAATTATTCCGCGAGACAGCCATATCACGGGCATAAAGAATTTTATAAAGAAAAGACTTGAAGAGCTCCCAGAGGCACAAGCCACAGATTATTATAATTTAGTTTGTTCCTCTACAGATGAAATGCTTGCCCTTATAAACAGCGCAACTGTAAACGAAACTTACTTCTTCCGCGAAGAAGCGCAGTTCCAGCTTTTGCAGTTAAAGATTCTTCCTGAAATTAAATCAGCGGCTCCAACAAAAACAATAAGAATCTGGAGTGCCGCCTCTTCTTCCGGCGAAGAAATCTATTCTCTTTTACTGCTTGCCGAAGCCATGAACATAAGAACAGAATGCACCGCAAGCGACATAAATACAAAAGTACTCGATGACTGTTCAAATGGCGTATACAAAAAAAATGCAGTTCGTACGGTAGACGGCGCAGCCTTTCATTATTTGCTTGCACCTTACAAGCAGCCCGACGGAGGTTTTATACTCCCAAAAAAAATCTGTGATAAAATTACAAGAAAGCAGATTAATCTTTCACGCCTTACAGACTTCCCGAAAAATCAGGATATAGTTTTTATAAGAAATGTTTTTATATATTTTAGCAACGAAATGAAAAAACAGATTCTCAATCTTATTGCAGAACAGACTCTTTCTCCCGGCGGCTACCTTTTTGTTTCTATGAACGAAATTGCTTCAATAGATTCAACACTGCTGCCAAATTCACTTGAAAAGATTGCAGATGGAAAGGTTTTCTATTTTCGTAAAAAGAATCAGACGGGGGCTGGCTTATGAAAGAACTTGATGACACAATAAAATGTTACATCTCAGAAACCAGACATCTCATTGAAGAGCTTAAACAACATCCAAAGCGTTATTACGAAACACTGCGCTACCTTAGTGTGACAAAGGAAAACTCAAGGATTCTTGGTTATACCTGCATGTACAGTCTGCACAAGGCAGTTGAAGATATTTACAAAGCACTTTGCGATGATAAAATCGTTTTTTCCGACAACCTTGTTTTATTGTTAAAGCTTGTTGCCGAAAAAATGGAAGAGTGCTGCAATCTTATAGAAACGCAGTCTCCTGAAATTGCCGAAATTGACGTTCGTCCGTATCTTCTTTATTGCGACAAAGCAGTAGCCGGAGAAATTTTTGATCCTAATCATATTATCCGCCACAATAATGAAAACGATAAATGGCTCATTAACAAGCTGAAGGCAGCCCGCGCCCGCAAACATAAAACTGAAAAGAAAGCAGATTCTCTTCTAAAAATTTCATCAGAAAAAATAAGCAATATTGTAAACCTGCATGAAGAGATGATTGCACGCACTTACATAATTGATAATCAGATTGCAATGCTCAAAACTGCAATTGCCGACAAAGACATGCACGGAATAAACGAAGCCTACAAGCTTCTTGCAAATGATACTCAGAATCTTCAAAACTCTCTTCTTATCGTACATGAAAACCTTCTTTCGCTCATTCAGGATGATTCGTTCCTTAAAAACCATCAGGAATATCAGGGCTTCTTCGTTATGGCAAACGGAGCCAAATATCTTATTCCTTCCGGTTATATTCACGATGTAATTTGCGAAAGTCCGCTCAACTACGAAACTGAACAGAATCAGAAAATCGTAAAATACGTTGTAGAAAGCGAAACCGGTCAGGAAGAAGATGCAATTACCGAAGACATTCCTGTTTATTATCTTTCTTCATTGCTGCCGGGCCAGAAAGCAAAGAACATGAACATTCTTGATACAATACTTATTGTAGATTATCAATCGCAGAAAATTGGAATTATTGTAGACAGCGTTCAGAAATTTGTTTCTGTAATTAAAAAGAGCCTGCCTTCATCGTTCGAAAAATTTGCACCTGTTGAAGGAATTGCTTTTGACGAAAAATACGACATGGTTCCAATCCTTCACATTCCTGAAATTATGAAGATGTTCCGTTCTCTGCGCGGATACGATGTAAAGAAATTTGAAGCAATCACAAAGAAGCATATTAACAAAATTCTCATTGTTGACGATTCCGACACTACCCGCCAAATTGAACGAACAATTCTTCTTACACATAATTTCCTTGTTGAAGAAGCAAGCGACGGAATTGATGCAATGGAAAAGCTTAAGAAAAAGCTGTTTGACTTGATAATTTGTGATGATGAAATGCCGCGAATGAACGGCGATATTCTTTTGGATAACATACGGCGAATGGATCAGTATAAATCTGTTCCCGTTGTTGCAGTTGCAGACAGGCCTTTGGGAAAAGCAAATGCTTTCGTAAGCAAATCTGATTTTTCCAGAGATCACCTTATACAAACACTTAAGAGGATGTTAGACAATGAGTAAGAAAATTTTAATTTTAGAGCCATCAACAACAACCCAGGCAATCATGACAGCCAAGCTCAAGAAAAGTGAATATGAGCCTGTTTATGAAACGAGTGGAATTAAATTTCTGGTTACAATGTATAACACTACTCCAACTGCAGTCCTCATAAATGCAAAAACACTTAATCCAAAAAGCACGGAGCTTGTTCGTCTCATAAAGAGCGTTGACCGCCTAAGAAAAATTCCAGTTGGAGTTTATTCCGCCGGAGATTTTTCTTTTGAAGATCATTACATGCGTAACACAGGTACAGATCTTTTCATTCATTTTGATCCGGAAACTTTCATTGAAAAGCTTGAGGAGCTCATAAGTAAAACAGGCAAAATGACTACTCCAATGGAAAGCGACATTCTTAAAAGTGGAATTGCAGAAAATATTTTTACCTTAATGCGTTATGTAGAAAATATTGATTTGCTTGCAGAACACATGCTTAATCTTCTTACAGAATTCTGTGAGGTTCCTGCCGTTTCAATTTTCCTTAATGAAGAAGACGGTGCAGAAGGCTTTTATCTTTGCGCAAATAATTTTACCGAAACAGAAGTTTCAGACTTTTTAAAAGTTTGCGTTACAGACTTTGATGAAAAAATTCCAGATACAAACGTTCGCATGATTACTCCAAAGAAAGTAAATGCAGAACTCGAGCTTGAAAAATACCACATAAGCGAAATTCCACTTTCGGCATTTGAAAGCATACAAATTAAAGGCTTGGACGGTCGCTCTATTGGTATTGTAGATATCGTTCGCGAAGGTACATTTACGACACACCAGCTCGACCTTGTTAATTTCTGTATTGAGCTTCTTACCCCGCTTGTAAACAACGCAATTTATCTTAAGAAGAAAATCAAGTTTGAACGAAACATCCGTAAAGCGTTCAGCCGATTCGTTCCTGCTCAGATTATTGATGAGCTTGTAAAAAATGCAGAACAGTCAGACAAGGTAAGCGTTGGTGAAAAACGAGACGTTGCAATTTTGTTCAGCGACATCCGTTCGTTCACAAGCATAAGCGAGCACAACAAGCCTGAAACAATCGTGGCATTCTTGAACCGCTACTTTACTGTAATGTGTACCGTAATCAAAAAGTACGGCGGAACTGTAGATAAGTTTATTGGAGATGCAATCATGGCATTGTTCGGAGCCCCTGTAAGCTACGAAGACAATGCACGAAGAGCAGTTGCAGCCGCTTACGAAATGCGAGAAGCACTTGAAACAGTTGCACTCGAAGATCTTGTAATGCCTGAAGGAATGAAGTTCAACATTGGTATTGGTATTCACTACGGTGATGTAATTGTAGGTTCCATCGGTTCAAACGATAAAACAGACTACTCTGTAATTGGAGACAATGTAAACCTTGCCTCTCGAATGGAAGGTCTTACAAAAACTTACGGCTCAATGATTCTCGTTACAGATGCAGTAAAGAACGACATTTATAAAACAAGCAATAATGAAGATTGCTTTGAATTCCGCTATCTTGATGATGTAAAGGTAAAGGGAAAAGAAAAGGCCGTTCCAATTTATTCCATTGACCGTGGTCCTGATGATTTTAGCACCGAATATCGCGATGCATATTCAAAAGGCTTTGACTTATACAAACAGGGAATCTGGAATCTGGCACGAGAATATTTTGAAAAAGCTCTTACCGAAGCTCCAAATGATAAGGCTGCAAGATTAATGCTTGACCGCTGTATTGAGTTTATTCAAAATCCACCGGAGAACTGGGACGGAGCAATTACCTTCCACACAAAATAGAACGCGGTCCCTGAGCCTGTCGAAGGGTCTATATTTTTTTGCTTATAATTCCGCCGCCAATAATAACGCCATCCTGGTAGAGAACTACAGACTGGCCCGGGGCAACTGCATGCTGGGGAGCTTCAAACATAACTTCCCACTCAGTACCTTCCGGATTATTACGACGAATTTTTGCTTTAACAGGCTTACTTGCCAAACGGATTTTTACCATTGCTTCAATAGGTTCGCATTCAGGAGGAGGAACGACATCTCCTGCCCACACAAAATCATCAGCCAGAAGCCCCGCAGAATCAAGTGCGCTGGACGGCGCAAGGACAACAACATTATTTTTTGCGTCAATTGAATGAACGTAAACAGGATAGCTCACTGCAACACCAAGACCTCGTCGCTGACCAATTGTGTAATGTTCAATTCCTCTGTGGCGGCCAAGAACATGACCATCCAAATCTATAATGTCGCCGGGAACAGAAGGCTTGTCTGCAAACAGCAAATCAAAATATTCTGCGCTTATAAAATCCTGACTTTCGGCGCGTTCTGCTGCGGCAAGCCCTGCCTTTTTTGCAAGCTCAAACACTTCGCTTTTTTTCATAAGTGCCAGTGGAAAACGAACCTTCTCAAGCACGCAGGAAGGCACACGGTAAACGAAATATGTCTGATCTTTAGAAACATCAGTTGCCGAAGCAATCATATACGGTCGGATATCTGTTCCGTACAAGCCCTGCTCCGGTCGCACGATTTTTGCGTAATGACCCGTACAAAAATAATCAAACTTAATTCCAAGTGCTTCTACTCCCTGCAAGAGCGCTCCAAACTTAATCATCCTGTTGCAGCGAATACACGGATTGGGCGTACGACCAGCTCTGTACTCACTTTTAAAATATTCAATTACTTCGCGCTTGTACTGTTCTTTAACGTCAATTACATGATACTCAATATCATACTTTTCGCAGAACTTTTTACACTCTTCAATATCATCAGCTTCGCCCGGACCAAAGCACGCATCTTTTACAGCTTTTGCATCATCGCCCTTGAGCACCGGAAAAGAATCATCCCACAACGACATAGTAACACCAATTACTTTGCAACCGCGATCCTTGAGCATGTATGCAGTTAAAGTTGAATCAACGCCACCAGACATTCCAACGACAACAGTGTCGCCGGCCTTAGGCATTTCCTGATCAATATAATTCATAAGAGTGAAAATCCTTTTAGTTTTTCTTCATTAAGTCAGCAATAGAAACGCTGTTTAAATATCCTGATATTCTTTTATCAAGCTCCCGCCAAAGTGGAATTGTACGGCATTCCTTTTCGCGGTCGCATGGAGCAGCTCCACATTCAAGACAGGCAACTGGAGCAAGAGTTCCTTCAGTCAAAGTTAAAATTTCTCCAACCTTGTAATCAGCAGGTTTACGGTTAAGCTTGTAGCCGCCGCCCTTTCCGTGAACGCCGTCAACGAAGCCGTTTTTAGAAAGGATTGCCATAATTGCTTCAATATATTTTTGAGAAATATTCTGGCGCTGTGCAATATCCTTAAGAGGAACAAATGATTCTGAACCTTGCTCAGCCAAGTCAATCATAACTCTGAGCGCATATCTTCCGCGTGTAGAAACTATCATAATTTGATTATAACACGGGCGAGAACTTTCAACAAGGTATTCTAGTAGGTAGATAGGTTTAGATGCGCGCCCACACTAGAAGCGGCGTAATTTTATTGCACTAAACGAACAAATTTCGTGGCAGCAGAAACAGTGAATGCATTTTGTTCTGTCAATAATCTGAGCAGTTCCGTTAGGACCTTCCATATTAATTACATGTGCAGGACAAATCTGTTCACAACGGCCGCACGAACGGCATTTTCTATACTTAAAATGCGGATTTTTAATAAAGTATTTTTTTGCAATAAGGTCAAACCATTTTGGAAGCATTCCGCCAAGCGTTTCTACAGGATCCATTACAATCTTAAAAGTTGGGCATCTGCATTCTACTCTTTCGGCGCCTATAGTTTTAATTTCTTTTTCTGATTTGAGCCAGAAACCGCGCTGCAAAGCCTGTTCAAGATATTTAATTTTGTGAGGATCATATCCAACAAGCGAAGCACATTCCCAGTCGAGTGCAAGAAGATTGTCAGAAGCTGCAAGGAATCCAAGCTTTACAGGATCACCAGAACCAGGACCTCCCGGTCCTTCCATTCCAACAATTGCATCCATAATTGCGTAGTCGGCATTTGCGGCAATATTCAAATCTATAATGTAATTTCCAAAATCCTCTTTGTTTGGAAACTGATAATGCTTCTTTGCTTTGTCCAGACCAATCACAAGCCCAAACAGATTTTTCATTGCACCTGTATATGACATAAGCTGATGTGTTTTTAGCTTAGACAACGAAACTACAACATCGGCTTCTTCAAACTGCTCTGCAAAATCAAACTGTTTTGCGGCAACTCCATCGGGGCACGCAACCGGAACAGACTCATGAAAGTCGGCCCACTCACCGCCGTTATAAACAACTTGGTCAAGCATGCCTGTGAGCTTTGCAGCAGTATAAGAATTTGCCATTGCAGGCGACTCACCTACTAAAACCTTTTCGGCACCTCGTTCTAAAAATGCTTTTACGGCAGCACCAACAACAACAGGATGTGTACCAACGGCAAGCTCCGGTTTTTTAGGATACAGAATATTTGGTTTTAAAAGGACAATTTTTCCCTTAACATCAGGCGGAGGCAAAAGCTCCATCATCTTTCTTATGCGATTAAGAACGTCATCAAAATTATATTCTGCACATTTTTGCAATACAACTGTTTTTGTCATAAGTCATCTCTCTGTTAAACAAAGTTAAACGGAGTAGCCTGATATACATAGTAGTTGAGCCAGTTTGAGTAGAACAAATGAGCAGTGGCACGCCAGTAGCTTGTAGGCATACGGTTCACGTTATTTGTCGGGAAATAATTTTTTGGCAGAGGAACTTTCATTCCTTTATCTGTGTCGCGGTAGTATTCCTGAGCAAGAGTCATTGTGTCGTACTCAAGGTGACCTGTCATAAATATTTCGCGGTTATCTTTTGACTTAATGATTGTAACTCCTGCTTCTGCACTTTCTGCAAGAATTACAAGGTCTTTGCTTTTTTTAACGTCTTCTTTATGAAGCGTTGTGTGGCGGCTCTGAGGAATTGGGAATGTATCGTCAAAACCACGAAGAAGAGGATCTCCTTCCGTGCAGCGTTCGTTCATAAAAATGCCTGACATTTTTCGTTCAAGCGGATACTTTGGAATTCCGTAATGATGATAAAGTCCTGCAAAAGCACCCCAGCAAAGATACAAAGTTGAAAAAACATTATCGCGGGCATAGTCCATAATCTTGCAAAGGTCTTTCCAGTAATCAACTTCTTCAAAATCAAGCTGCTCAACTGGAGCACCGGTAATAATCATGCCGTCGAATTTTTTAGTATAAAGCTCGCTTGAAGAAATATAGAATTTATCAAGGTAGCCGTCGTCTGTATTTTTGCTTACATGATTTTCCATACGAACAAGTGAAATTTCAATCTGAAGCGGAGTGTTTCCCAAAAGACGCAGCAGCTGAGTTTCGGTAACCTCTTTTGTAGGCATAAGGTTAACGATAGCAATTTTAAGCGGACGAATATCCTGAGTGTCGGCACGCTTTTCGGTCATCACAAAGATGTTTTCTTTTTCGAGAACTTTTACTGCAGGTAGATCTGACTGTATCTTTATTGGCATACATATCCTCAATTTTGCAATATTTTCGAATTAAGGTTATTCCCTCCCGCAGAAAAAGCCTTCAGCCAACAGAGGAAGTTGTCCTCAGTCTTTTTCTGCTACGGTCATAACCTTAATTGCATCCATTATAGCAAAATAGGGATTTATATGCTATAATGAGCCGATATGGAAATTCAGAATGACAGAAAGTCTGCAATAAAAAAACTTAAACTGCTCACTTACAATTCAAAATCAAACTTAGACTCCTTCAGACAAAAAATGGAAGAAGCTTTTTCTACTGTTTTTCTTCCAAATGGAGTTGAGCGTTCTGAATACAAATACGGAAACATAGACTGCGACATTCTTTCTCCAGAAATGTATGCTTCCAACCGCATCATGATTTACATTCACGGCGGCTGTTTTTCCGGAGGTTCGCGCAAAACTTACAGAGCCTTCTGTTCTTCACTTGCAACAAAATGCTATTGCCGCGTTGTAATTCCAGAGTTCCGTCTTGCACCTGCTTATCCATGCCCTGCCGCAATAGAAGACGTTCAGGCCGTGTTCCGTTCACTTTTTACTGAAGAACAGATTCAAGCTTCTTTGAATACAGAAAAAGGAACTACTCCAAAGCTTCCCGAAATTATAATTGCTGCCGACGGTTCAGGAGCAACAATAGCGTGTGCACTTTTATATAATCTTCGTGAACGCTACCGAAACTGCATAAGTCATGTCGTGCTTTTCAGTCCGTGGCTTGATCTTTCGCCTTCTTCAAAAATCATGTCGTCAAAAAAAATCAGTGATGAAATTTTAAACCTTGATGTTTTTAAGAAAAGCGTTACTGATTATACATATGCAGAAAATACAAAAATTTCTTCTGTTTCTCCACTGCTTGCAGATGATGAACAGCTTAAGGGATTTCCTCCCGTATTCATTCAGATGGGGTCAAAAGAAATCCTTCTTGATGATGCAAAAGAGTTTGCAGCACGCTTAAAAGAAAACGGAAATAAATGTGAACTTGATATCTGGAAGGGCATGATGTTTATGTTCCAGATGGCCGATGAATATTTGCATCAGTCGCACCTTGCTCTTGATAAGGTTGGTAAAATTGTAACTCAGGATTCTGCAGGTTCAGAAGCCGTTGAAATTGAAAACAAACCAAAGCTAGAGCATAGCCTTCACTCAGAGGCATAAAGCCTTTTTTATACAGGAGCGTTTTATGGAGCTGCTCTCCCCTGCCGGAAATGTAGAAAAATTATCTTACGCTTATGCTTACGGTGCCGATGCCGCTTACATTGGTCTTAAAAAATTTTCGCTTCGTGTTAAAGCCGACAACTTTTATGATGATGAATATAAAAAGGTCGCTGAATTAAAAAAGCAGTATCCTGGCCGTCGCCTTCATTGTGCGCTTAATATTTCGTTCCATGATGATGAAATTGACTCGCTCAAGCAGAATCTTGATTATTTTAAGCTCTACCCTATTGATGCTTTTATCGTTCAGGATATTGGAATTGTTCCGCTGCTCCAGAAGGAGTTTCCTGATGTTCAGCTTCATTTAAGTACACAGGCAAGTTGTGTAAATTCCGAGGCTGTAAAAATGTATAAGTCGCTTGGATTTTCGCGCATTGTTCTGGGCCGTGAAATTTCGCTCGACCAGATTAAACGCATAAAAGATTCTGTGCCTGATATGGAGCTTGAAGCCTTCTGTCATGGCGCAATGTGTATTGCTTATGCAGGCCGCTGCCTTATGAGTGCCTACCTTACAGGCCGCAGTGCACAGAGCGGATTTTGCAGTCACACCTGCAGATGGAATTTTAAAGTTGCTGCAGAGAGCGGACTTTTGACTCTTGAAGAAGAACAGCGTCCGGGCGAAAAGTTTCCTGTTTTTGAAGGCGAAGATTTTACTGCAGTTTTGTCTTCTAAAGACTTACGCATGATTGAACACCTTGATGATTTTAAGAAAGCCGGAATTGATTCTCTTAAAATTGAAGGCCGCATGAAAAGTGTTTACTACGTTGCAATGGTAACACGCGCCTACCGCAAAGCACTTGATGCTCTTGAAGGAAAGATTTCTGCCGCAGACGCACAGCCGTTTATTGATGAGCTTGAAAATGTCAGTCACCGCGAAAGCACAACAGGATTTTACTACAACAAAGCAGAAGCAGACCAGACGACAACCGGAGCCAGCGACAGTAAGTACCAGCTTGCAGCCGAAATGCAGGAAGAAATTACTGGGGATGATTTTGAAAAGATTTACCAGCTTGGACAGGCTAACTACAAGCGCCACACGGATGAACTGGCAGCAATGCATCCTTCTGCGCGCGAAGCGCGCCTTAAAGATTTAGAGATTCACACAGACCGCCGCGTAGTTCCTTTTGAAAAACACGAAGGCTGGCACATGTATTCGTGCATTCCGCTCAACATGATAAAAGCAGACGAAAACATAGAATTTGTTTCACCAGATTTTGTTAGTGTTACCGCAGAACCCGGCGAGTTTGATTTAATCAACCCCGAAACAGGCACAAAACTAAACTGGGTCTGCGACGGCCATGCATGTGTTGTTTATTCAAAATACGAGTTGCCAAATGCTTCCCTTCTGCGCACCCTAGACCCGGACTACGTAGAAGGAAAGATTAGGGATACTGGAAGATAGATTCCCGTGTCAAGCACGGGAATGACACTCTGACAACACCACATGTGTCATTGTCGGGCTTGACCCGACAATCTCTACTCCACCTTCCAGCTGACTAATTCAACATCCCCATTAAGCACAATAAAAAGGTCTGTGACTTTTTCGGCAGGCAGCACAAACTCTCCATGAACAGTCTGGGCATCTGCTGCAACTTCAACCTTTGCAAGCAAATCTCCATTTGCAAAACCACCTGCACGGAATTCTACACTTCCACCCTTATGTCCGGGCGCAACTTCAACAACAACACGTGGGGTCCCTGAGCCTGTCGAAGGGCCCTTGCCAAAATCCACCCCTTTAATACAAAGATAAGCCCCATTTTCAAGCGGATAAATTGTCTGACGTGCAGAAACAATCATGTTGCGTGAATAACACATTGTGGCAGCAGGAACAGTTGTATAAGGATTAAAGGTTCCGCTCTGTTCAACGCCTGCTTTTGTGCCCTTCTGAATTGGCCAGCTTCCGTCTTCGTTTACAGTAAAGTCTGTAATCATAAGGTTTCGGTAGCCGCCTTTTGAAAATCCTATTGTCTTTTCTATAACCTGAGCGTGATATGCAATGTAGTACTTGCCACGGAAATTAAAAATCCAGTGATGGTTATTACCCCAGGCACCAAACATAGTTCCCGGATTTTCAAGAGTATAGCCCTGATATTCAAAAGGTCCAAGCGGATTTTTAGAAGTCATATATGCAATAACCGCAATAGGAATCATTGGGTCAGCCTGAACACCGTCGCGGCTCTGCCAGTTAGAACAATATGAATAGTAGTAAGTATCGCCAATCTTATTAATTCCGGAATCCTCAAAAAGGAACGGAGCGTCAATTTCTACAGGATCGCAGGCAAGGCTAATCATATCATCACCAAGTCTTACACAGCGTGCCGATTTTGGATGAATAAACTCTGCCTGATGTCCGCCACCAAAATAAAGGTATCCTGTGCCGTCATCATCTACAATAACAGCAGGGTCAAAAAGCCAGTAAACGCCGTCAATTGTAGGCATGCCGCGAGAAACAAGTGCCTTTCCAATAGGATCAACAAACGGACCAGTTGGAGAATCTGCGCTCAAAACACCAATTCCGTTTGCGCTGTCTGCAAAATAAAGGAAGAACTTGTCTTTTCCGTCGATATTTTTAGTACAGATTGCAGGAGCCCAGGAATTGCGTGCCCATTTAGCAGCGCCTTCAGTTCCGCCAACCTTTACAATTCCACAGTCAGTCCAGTTTACAAGGTCTTTTGAACTGAACACATTAAGTGTATTAATTTTTTCATAGCCGTTGTCTGTGTTTCCCAAAGAGAATTCTGCCTGCTGGGCATCGTTTGTACAATAAATGTAAACTGTATCGTTATAAACAAGCACTGCAGGGTCAGCATTAAACTTATGAAGCACAACCGGATTATTTTCTGCCGGAAGCTTTACTGCCTTTTGAGCAACGAGCTTTTGAAGTGCCGTAAATTTTCTAAGCGACTCTTCGCGGCCCGCTTCTATTTCCTGTGCCCGTGCTTCTGCCTGTGCAGCAGCCTTTTTTTCTTTGCCATCACATGAACATGCCATAATTATTACCATCCCAATTAAAAATACTCTGAAAATCCCGTTTTTCATTACACTAGTATACCACAAAAGACAATTTTAGTAAAACGATTAACCTTCAAAAATCATAATGTGCTGATTCTGTGCTAAATTTTTCACCCATTTGTGCTGATTTTGTGCTATAAACAGCTTATTATTCTATATATACTAGAAAAAAACTAAAATTGGAGAACCTATAATGAAAAAAACATTCTATTTTATTTTAGCACTTTCAATCCTTTTTTTTGCCTCATGCAAGAACTTTATGAATGCTAATGATGTCAAAAGTGAAATAGAAGACATGATCAGAGAAGCAAACGCCAAAACCGTAAAGCTTGTAATCACCCAGGACAACACCATGGGAACCTTCCTTTCCAGCGGCGACAAGGAATGCAAGCTCGGCTATTCAATAGACGTTCAATTCAATCTTAAAAAAGACGCCTATATCTTCAAGGGCATCAAAGCCGTTAGTACAACAGACGAAGAAGCTTCCCGCGACGACTGCATAGAATTCACCATCACCGACCGCGACGACGATAAAGGCATTTACAAAATCGAAATCAAAGTAGTAAAAGAAGCATCGGATATCTTGATTGTTCCGGATTGTATATTAGTTCCGGGTGTTGTGAAGGAGGAATGTTTCCCTTCTTTCGATGCTTCAGGTTGGGAACAGGATAGCACTATCAGAATTGCATTTAATAAACCGGTAACAACAACCGAAGAATTCGCAGTTATTATAACAGATATTGGTGGACAAGATATGTCTTCTTACTACGGGGAACCTTTCTTTTCTGCAGATAAAACAACTCTTTTTATTCCTATCAATAAAACTAAAAAAATTATTAGTGAAGATGAAAATATAGCAACAAAGGATATCATTGTAAAAATAGATTTAACTACAATTCAAGATGAAGAAGAAAACATAGGTTCTGGCTTGTTTGAATACAAATTCCGTGTAAACAAAACTAAAGATACGGAACCTCCGGTTTTTGTTTCGGCAAATGTTTATACTTCATCTGATAAAACACGCCAAGTACCTTCAAATTATCCATGGGCAAGCGAAGCCGAATACCATGCAAATCACTTGCGAAACTCTGTTTATGTAGAATTCAATGCTACTGACGAAGGTTCTGGTATAGGCGGAATTCTTGTAAAAGAAAAGATAATCAAATATCCAGATGGTTCTTCTGCAAGTGAAAGCGAAGAAGCAGTCTCTTATCATTCTGATGATACATGTGTTCTTGATGAAGCTACCGGTAATTATGTTTTGAATTATACAATTGGTACTTTATCTGACGGTATTATTCAGTTGCAAATCTTCGCAGAAGATTATTCTTTTAATCCTAGTACTGGTTCAAAAACAGTTTATGTATTAAAAGACACAACGATTGAAGGTGGGCGCATTAAATTTTTACAGGAGTTTGCTTCTGGCAACTGGTTAACTAATCTACCTGAAGTAATGGAAAATGACAATGATAAACAGGAGGTTTTGTTACAACTTAGTCCAGACGCAAAAGATTATTTCTTTGATAATTATGCCACAGACTATGAATTAAAAGTTTCATGGAAATATGAAAATGAAAACGACAATGATTACAAACTTGTGGCAAAGAATAATGAGAATAAATTTGTATTTATAAGAGATGTAAGCAAACTTATTTTCATAAAAGTAGAGTGTAAAGATATTCTGGGAAATACAAAAACCCTCATAAAGCGCATGGCTCCAAGAGTTGAGGTACAATATGGAGAACGTGGTTTCAATATTGTTAATTTCCAATCACTCCTTTTATTGTGCGATATTCATGATATATTTAACATGGATCTTTCTACTTCGCTTCGGGATTATTTTGTACCTATATATCGTTACTACTACAACGACAATAATTATTACGAAGTTATAGATACCGGTGATCCGAACGGGCCTGAAATACAACCAGTGGACCCACAAATGGATCTCAGAAGATGTTATGCTTCAATACAAGATACAAACAAACCCTCTGTACCTGTAGGTTCTTTTAGAATGTATCTTGTACCAAGCTTTGGAGACTTTCCTGCTCCTATAAGCATTAACTATATTTACGGAAATATTATATCAGATAACGTAGAAGGTGCTAGATATGATTTATCAGAAATGCAGGCTTCCTCTTCAATTAAGGGGACTATTAATTCTGACCAAGAAGGACCTGAAGGAGTATCTTACTTTAATGAGAATTTTAGAATTACAACAAAACCTTTAGAAGATTTGGGCTGTTATAGAGTTAAAATTGAAGATTACATGACACCAGCAGGAAAGGCAAATAATGTATCTTATACTTTCTTAGCATTAGCCTGGCAGAAAAAAGACCCAAATGCCCCTTTTGTTAATCTTTTGTGGGGTCAATCTACCAGAAGTAAAAATCCAGAATTTCTTTTAAGATCAGAAAGCAATTATGTTATTTATATTGAGGGAACAGACTCAGACGGCAATACTTACATACCTCGAGCTTATCCGCCGTCATACACAGATACTGCTGATCAAGAGGTGCTAAATAATAGTTATAGATTTTACCTGAATTCTGGAACAACACCAATACAAGTTCTTGACCTGACAAAAGACTTGTCCGCTCCGTACTTACCTAAGAACAACAATCCATTCAACGGCGACCCTGGTTGTTATACAATCCCTATTCCTCAAGATGGAAATCCAGAATCTCCATTGTATACAGGTCCATCTATTATTAAGAATAAATATGGAAATGCTGAATTGGCATACTATATTATACCAGTTCCAACAGGTAACCGAAAATTTGTTCCGTCATACACAATAGAAGAACTTGAAACCTACTACAAGGATATAAAACAAACTATAGAATTCCCTTATGATCCAGATGAAAATTTCACAGAGGGAAAAATAAGAGTTCCTTATGATGATTTAAAAGATGGATTTTACACTATTTCTTTTGTAACACAAGATGTAAATAATAATAAAGCTGTAGAAACATATCCTTTTATTAAAAATAATTTAGGAAAGCTTCCATATAGCTTTGAATATACTGGCATGGGTTATGAGTTTACGCTCAATCCAACAAAGAATCCAGAAATAAAGCTTGTTGGAGAAAATCTAGATAAGCCTTCTGTCGAAGTCTACTTGCAACGATGTCTTGAGAATTCAGAAACCCAGCCATCATATTGGGAAGGTTGTCTAAGCGACAATCAACTTGTTTATACATCAGGACAAAGTCAATTCGGAAATAATTGTTTCATAAAAATTTTAGACGGAACTCCCGGTTCCGGACCTCTTCTTGATACATGTTTTACCCCAAATGAAGGTAGATGGTACAGAATCAAAGCTTACTATGGTTTTAATGACTCTGATTCAACAAGCGGCAAGGGCTTTTATGATATGGAATATGTATTCATCGGAAACCCTGGCTGTGACGTAAAAAATTGTATAGAAGGTCTGAGCGGCATAGTAGTTTACTGCGATAATACAGTTCTTGCACATACATTATATTCCAAGACAAAACTAACCAGATCAAAATATGAGAAAGATGCAGCAAGTATCTGGGAAAACAAAGGAGCAGAAACTGGAGTCTGGTTATTAAATACGGAACCATGGAAGGAAAGAATCCGGCCGGATGATGGCCAGTCGGATGGATGGGAACGACCAGTTAAAATGATAACTTATAATGCATCTAATTATGATTTTGTTCCTACAGGTTATTATTTTGTAACAGTATTCCACTTTGCCGACGGTACTGTAACAATGACCGACATCAAACAAAAAGACTAACCCACCCGTCCAAAAAAAAAGGCCCGGAATCACACCAGCATTCCGGGCCAAAACTCAAACCGATTATAACAAGGAGAAGTTTTCTTTCAAAAACTTTTTTAAATTTTTTTAATACGTTTTTAAATATCTATCTTTTTTAAATATTAAAACCTTATTTAATAAGTGCTATTGTCTGCATGATCAATAGTATAATTAGCGCTGTAAATAAGAATATTTTCCTCAAATCCATTGTTTTATAGATTTATTATACGATACTCAAAGCACACAATCAGCACAAAGGACATACTTTTTTAGCACATAATCAGCACAAAAATTAAATAAATAGCACAGAATCAGCACAAAGCAATGCAAGAAAATTGTGGAAGTTTGAGAAAAAGAATGATATAATCTACGGAAGTGGATTGCTTCGCCTTAGGCTCGCAATGACGGAGTTATATGATTCTCAAACTATTATCAGGTAAATATTTGGAACGGTATAACATTTCTTATACCGATCTTGCCGATGCCGGTGAGACAAACAGAATTCATGAGCTTATTGCAAGCTCACTTTTGTTTTTATTTGGAATTCTGGATGTACTTGTTATCATTATTTTTCATTTTCATAATCTAAAGGATTATATTATCTCTCTTGTTTATTTTGGCTGCTGGACTATTATTCCTGTTATCTGCTATATCTGGGCAAGAAAAACGGCTGAGGTTCCAAGAGAAAAAGCCTATTTAATTAAAACTATCCCGGCATATATCAATGTTTTTACAGGTTTTACTGCTTCGGTTTACAATTTTTATATTCTTAAACAGCCTTTTAATGGAGTTCTCATCTATAGCATTACAGGTTTTTTGACTTTACTGACTTTTTCAGTTTCGCCAATAGTATTTCTGATTCCCCTGATAGCTGCAATTGGCGCAATGACTCCGGGTATCCTTTCCAATTTTGGTGTAACCGGTCTGATGGATGCTTATCTTAGTACTATCCTCATTTTCTGTTTTGCAATTTTTAAAAGGCGCATGGAAAAACGCCACATCATAATGCTTAAAAAACAGAAAAAGCAGCTTGAGGCAAAAACCTTTGGCAATTTTACAATGCTTTATGAAAATCAGGTTGTAAAATATTCCAGAACAAAGTCCGAAGAGCTTATGGCCTATTTAATTTATAAAAAAGGAAGCTCTGCAAAAACAAAGGAACTTATCAGCGTGCTCTGGGGCGACCATGCAGATTCTGCGCGTTACGGAAGCAGCTTTAGAAACCTTATTGTTGATATTAAACACACAATGAGCGAGCTTGAAATTCAGGATTTCTTTATTGCAGAATACAACAACTTCCGAATCAACCCTGAAGTTATTAAGTGCGACTATTATGATTTTCTTGAAGGCGACCCAACTGCCCTTAAAAGCTTTGCCGGCGAATTTATGAGCCAGTTCAGCTGGAGCGAAGAGGTAGTTGGATTTCTTGAGCAGAAGGCCCTTAAGAAGTAACCGTTATTTTAAAAGCCTTGCAGCTGTGCGGTTCCAGCTTAAATGTTGCAGCCGGTCCTAAATCCTTGTGTTCCCAAAGGTCTCGGATATTATCATCTTTGCCAATTGTAATATTAAGCTTTACAGTCTGAACTTCTTCACTCACATTAAAATAGCATTCGTAGTACGAAAGATCATCAGGGCAGTCGTTTGTCCAGATAACTACATTTTCGTTGGAACTGTCGCTGCTTAAAAATGCCTGGTACGGATTTTTATTCATTGCAAGAATTTCGTCATTTGTAATAAGGCTAAGGTTGAATTCATCAAGCTGCGGAAGATCTGTACCTATCATAAGCGGCGAACGGAATATGCTCCAGAGCGTTATCATTGTGCGGGTTTCTTCTTTTGTAAACTTGCTTTTCCAGCCGCGTTTTTTATCTTTATCTGTTCCCCATCCCCAGCCAAGAACATTCAGCGGAAGCATATCGCAGTCAGGCCAGTTGCCTTCTCCGGTGTGTCGCTGCCACACTTCACATCGTTCAAACATTGCTTTAAGAAGCTTCCAGTCATCCCAAAAATCATCAGTTATGCGCCACATGTTTGCAAAGCGTTCGTACTGATGAGCTTTCTCGATATTGGCTGGACCCGGACTAAGACTGAGCACAATCGGGCGGCCACAGCGTTCAATTGCACGAGCCATTAAAATCATTTCTTTTTCGTAGAAAGGTTCTTTTACATGGCGGCAGATGTCATCTACTTTTACAAAGTCTACACCCCACTGGGCATACAGTTCAAAAATAGAATCGTAGTAGTCCTGGGCATAAGGCTTGGTGGCATCTACACCATACATATCAGGATTCCAGGCGCAGGTTGAATAAGCACTTGCAATCATATTTGCGGTAACTTCGGTTCCGTCGTGAGTTTTAATTGGCGTGTGATTATGTGCTGC
>JAEEGL011933415.1_pt1 | contig 20931 bp, 14 predicted proteins | sample 9134231 | NCBI WGS metagenome assembly JAEEGL01 (sample SAMN16246548, study PRJNA631951) | gut metagenome | biome: gut microbiome; feature: rumen; material: fiber-attached | host: Bos | place: Iran: Karaj | collected 2018-10
GCGTTTCAAGGTAAAGGGCGAGGACGCTTATTTCCTGGCGTGGACCACCACCCCCTGGACTCTTCCCTCAAACGTCGCCCTCTGCGTGAATCCCGACGAGAGTTACGTGAAGGTGAAGGCTTCGGACGGATTTACATATTACCTTGCCGAGGCCCTTGCGGACACGCTCCTGTCCGGCGACGGAGGAGAGACGGAGGAAGGAGCCCCTTCGGAGGACGGGAAGGAGAAGCCTTCGGACGCTGCCGGCGAAAGCTCATACACGGTCATCGAGACCTTCAAGGGTTCGGATCTCGAGGGGAAGGAATACGAGCCCCTCTGGGAATGCACCGCGGAAGCGGTGGACAGGCAGGCAAAAAAAGGCCATTACATAGTGGCTGACAGTTATGTCACAATGACGGACGGAACCGGGATAGTCCACATCGCCCCGGCTTTTGGTGAGGACGACGCAAGGATCGGCCGCAGCTACGACCTTCCCTTCGTACAGTTCGTGGACGGAGAGGGAAAGCTTACCGAGACCACTCCCTTTGCCGGGATGTTTGTGAAGGATGCTGATCCCGAGGTGCTGAAGGATCTGGATTCCAGAAAGCTCCTGTTCTCGGCGCCCGCATTCACCCATGATTATCCCTTCTGCTGGCGCTGCTCCACGCCGCTCATTTATTATGCGAGACAGAGCTGGTTCATAAAGACTACCGACGTCAGGGATGAGCTGGTAAAGAACAATCAGACGGTCAACTGGGTCCCGCCTTCGATAGGAGAGGGCCGGTTCGGCAACTGGCTTGAAAATATCCAGGACTGGGCGATCTCAAGAGACCGTTACTGGGGTACTCCCCTGAATATATGGCACTGCGACAAGTGCAATGTGGATCTGTCCATAGGTTCCAGAGAGGAGCTCTTCAAATGGAGCGGGGACGAACGCGCGAAGACGGTTGAGCTTCACAGGCCTTACATCGATGAGATACAGTGCCACTGCCCGCAGTGCAACGGCCCCATGACAAGGGTGCCGGAGGTCATCGACTGCTGGTATGATTCGGGCGCGATGCCTTTCGCCCAGTATCATTATCCTTTTGAGAATAAGGAACTCTTCGAGAGACAGTTCCCTGCGTCCTTCATTTCCGAGGCTGTGGATCAGACCAGGGGCTGGTTCTATTCGCTCATGGCGGAGTCCACTCTTCTGTTTGAGAAGTCGCCCTATGAGAACTGCATAGTGATGGGTCTGGTCCTGGACGGCGAGGGCCAGAAGATGAGCAAATCCAAGGGGAACGCGGTGGATCCCATGGAGGCCCTTGATACATACGGCGCCGACGCCATCAGGTGGTACTTCTACATCGGCTCCGCTCCCTGGCTTCCCAAGCGCTTCCACGGCAAGGCCGTGCAGGAAGGCCAGAGGAAGTTCCTGGGCACCCTCTGGAACACCTACGCGTTCTACGTGCTTTACGCGGACATCGATTCCTTCGATCCCACGAAGTACGCCCTTGACAGGGAGAGCCTGTCCGTGATGGACAGATGGCTTCTGTCGAAACTCAACAGCGCCGTAAAGAACGTGGACGCGTGCCTGGATCAGTACAAGATCCCCGAGGCGGCCACGGCCCTGTACGAATTTGTGGATGAGATGAGCAACTGGTATGTGCGCCGCTGTCGTGAGAGATTCTGGGCAAAGGGCATGGAGCAGGACAAGATAAACGCATACATGACCCTGTGGACCGCGCTCGAGACCATAAGCCGCGCCTCAGCCCCCATGATCCCCTTCATGACGGAGCAGATCTACCAGAACATCGTCAGGACCGTAAATAAGGACGCTCCCGAGAGCATCCACCTCTGTGATTTCCCCGAGGCGGATGAAAGCCTCATAGATCAGGAGCTTGAGAGGAATATGGACGCGGTGCTGAAGCTGGTGGTGCTGGGACGTGCCGCCAGAAATACGGGGAATACAAAGAACCGTCAGCCTCTGAGATCCATGTTCGTGAAATCGGAGATCACCCTTCCGGAATTCTTTGTGGATATCATAAAGGAAGAGCTGAATGTCAGGAGCATAGAGTTCAGAGAGGACATATCGGACCTCACAAGCTATTCCGTGAAGCCCCAGCTCAGGACCGTGGGACCCAAGTACGGGAAGCTTCTGGCGGGCATAAGAGAGCATCTGAAGGATGCGGACGGTTCCGAGATAGTCAGAAAGGTGAAGAGCGCGGGAGAGTATTTATTTACGGTGAACGGCTCCGAGGTCAGTCTCACGGAGGAGGATATGCTGATAGACGTATCCGAGAAGGAAGGCTTTGTGACCGAGGAGAATGCGGGAACTGCGGTGGTCCTGGACACGAATCTGGACGAGGATCTCGTGGAAGAAGGGTTTGTGGCCGAGCTTGTCAGCAAGATCCAGACCATGAGAAAGGACGCCGGCTTTGAGGTGATGGACAGGATAGAGGTCACCATTTACGGAAATAAAAAACTCTTCGGCATAGCCCAGTCCCACAGCGATTTCATCGCGGGGAAGGTGCTGGCGGACTCCATCACGGACGCCGATTCCGGCGATTTCCGGAAGGAGTGGGATATCAACGGCGAAACCGCGACCATAGGCGTGAGCCGGGTGTAGATCGTACGGATCCTCACGCCGGGATCCTAAAGCGGCGTAAGGGTCCTGAGTATAAGGGTACTTTTGGCGTTTCGGTCATTATACGAGGTGAAACAGGAGGAGAAAAACATGGCAGGAAAAAAGGCACCGGTGAGCAACCTTGATTTCAACAAGAGTCTGTTCAAGAACAGCGTTGTGTACAACATAAAAACCCAGTACAGACGTTCCCTCGATGAGGCCACACCTGAGATGCTGTTCCAGGCGGTCTGCATGGCGGTAAAGGATCAGGTCATGGATTGTTGGATCGCCTCACAGAAGCAGTATGAAAAGGACGATCCCAAGACTGTCTATTATCTCTCCATGGAATTCCTGGTGGGCCGCGCCCTTGGAAATAATATCATAGCCCTTAAGGCCGACAAGCTGGTTAGGAGCGCTCTGGACGAGCTGGGGGTGAAGCTGGACATCATAGAGGATCAGGAAAATGACCCCGCTCTCGGAAACGGAGGTCTCGGAAGGCTTGCCGCCTGTTTCCTGGATTCACTGGCCACTCTCGGATATCCCGCGTACGGCTGCGGCATACGTTACCACTACGGCATGTTCAAGCAGAAGATCAAGAACGGCTACCAGATAGAGGTTCCCGACAACTGGCTGGAGAATGGCAACCCCTTCGAGCTCAGGCGTCAGGAATACACAAAGACCGTCAAGTTCGGCGGCTATGTGGAAGTGACGGTGGACGAGCACGGCCGCAACAACTTCCATCAGGAAGGCTACCAGTCGGTGAGGGCCGTGCCTTATGACATGCCTGTCATGGGCTACGGAAACGGGATAGTGAACACCCTGAGGATCTGGGATGCGGAGCCTGTGGAGTGTTTCCAGCTTGATTCCTTCGACAAGGGCGACTATCAGAAGTCCGTGGAGCAGGAGAATCTGGCCAGGAATATCTGCGAGGTACTCTACCCCAACGACAATCACTACGCCGGAAAGGAACTCAGGCTTAAGCAGCAGTATTTCTTCATTTCCGCTTCCGTTCAGGAGGCCATAGAGAAGTTCATGCGCAAGCACGACGACATAAGGAAGCTTCCGGAAAAGGTGGTATTCCAGCTGAACGACACCCATCCCACCGTTGCCATTCCCGAACTCATGAGGATACTCATGGACGAGCATTACCTCACCTGGGACGAGGCCTGGGAAGTGACCACCCACGCCTGCGCTTATACGAACCACACCATAATGGCCGAGGCTTCCGAGAAGTGGCCCATCGAACTGTTCTCGAGGCTCCTGCCCAGGATCTATCAGATAGTCGAGGAGATAAATAACCGCTTCGTCGCCGAGGTGAACAGGCGCTATCCCAATGAAGGGGCGGAGAAGGTCAGGAAGATGGCCATCATTTACGACGGACAGGTCAGGATGGCGAATCTCGCCATCGTGTCGGGCTTTTCCGTGAACGGCGTGGCCAGGCTTCATACCGAGATCCTCAAAAAGGAGAGCTTCAGGGACTTCTACGAGATGATGCCCCAGAAGTTCAACAACAAGACCAACGGTATCACCCAGAGAAGATTCCTGCTCCACGGAAATCCTTTGCTCGCAAAGTGGGTCACGGATCACGTGGGTCCCGAGTGGATCACGGATCTGCCCCAGATCTCAAGGCTCAAGGTCTTTGCGGATGACGATAAATCAAAGCAGGAATTCATGAACATCAAGTTCAGGAACAAGCAGCGCCTTGCCCAGTATATCCTGGATCATAACGGGATACAGGTGGATCCCAGGTCAATATTTGACGTTCAGGTGAAGCGTCTCCATGAGTACAAGAGACAGCTTATGAACATCCTGCACGTCATGTATCTGTACAATAAGATCAAGGATCACCCCGAGATGAACTTTACGCCCCGCACCTTCATTTTCGGAGCCAAGGCTGCGGCGGGTTACGAGATCGCAAAGCTCACCATAAAGCTGATCAATTCGGTGGCGGACGTCATAAATAATGACAGCTCCATCAACGGCAAGCTCAAGGTGGTGTTCATAGAGGATTACAGGGTCTCCAACGCCGAGATTATCTTCGCCGCGGCGGACGTATCAGAGCAGATCTCCACTGCTTCCAAGGAAGCCTCCGGAACCTCCAACATGAAGTTCATGCTGAACGGCGCCATCACTCTGGGAACCCTTGACGGGGCCAACGTTGAGATCCTTGAAGAGGTGGGTGAGGACAACGCGGTCATCTTCGGCCTTACTTCCGAGGAGGTGATCAATTACGAGAATAACGGCGGATACGATCCGGCTGAGATATTCAACACGGATCCCGATATCAGGAGAGTGCTGATGCAGCTCATCAACGGGAGTTACGCCCCCGAGTCTCCAGAGCTCTTCCGCCCGCTGTACAACTCGCTCCTGAACACGCTCAGCACATCAAGGGCCGATACCTACTTCATCCTCAAGGATTTCAGGGCTTACGCCGAGGCGCAGGAGAAGATAGAAAAGAAATACAACGATGAGAGCGGCTGGGCCAGGAGCGCCATCATCAATATAGCTTCCTCCGGCAAGTTTACCTCCGACAGGACCATCCAGGAGTACGTGGACGAGATCTGGCATCTCGACAAGGTGGTTCTGCCCCGCTGAGGACGGAGGGCAGTCCGGGGACGCGGATGCGGCCCAGGTATCAGGAACTTATCGGCACAGCATAACGGAGAAGACATGATCGAACTCAAAAAAGAACCGGTGATACTTAGGAACGGCGTTCCTGTCGATGCGGAAAAAGCCACGGAAGAGGGGCGGAAAAAGACCATCGCCGCCCGCATACTCAGCGCGCACAACACCTCCGAAGAGGACGGGAAGCTGAAGATCAGATTTGACGCGCTGGTGTCCCATGACATTACCTACGTGGGGATAATCCAGACAGCCAGGGCTTCCGGGCTGAAAAAATTCCCCATCCCCTACGTGCTCACGAACTGTCACAACTCCCTTTGCGCGGTGGGCGGCACGATAAATGAGGACGATCACGTATTCGGATTGTCGGCCGCCAGGAAGTACGGCGGGATCTATGTGCCTCCTCACCAGGCGGTGATACATCAGTACGCCAGGGAGATGATGGCAAAGGGCGGAGCCATGATACTCGGTTCCGACTCCCATACCAGATACGGGGCTCTCGGCACCATGGCTGTGGGCGAGGGCGGACCCGAGCTCGTAAAGCAGCTCCTCAACCAGACCTATGATATAGACACCCCTCCGGTCACGGCGGTGTACCTTAAAGGGGAGGTCCCCCACGGCACAGGGCCTCAGGATGTGGCGCTGGCTCTCATCGCCCGGGTGTTCTCATCGGGCTTTGTGAAGAACAGCATCCTGGAGTTCATCGGCCCCGGGGTATCGAAACTCTCGGCGGATTTCAGGATAGGCGTTGACGTCATGACTACCGAGACCACCTGCCTGTCTTCTATCTGGCAGACGGATGATGAGATTAGGCGCTTCTATGAGGTTCATGGAAGAGAGGGAGATTACAGGGAGCTTTCGCCGGAGGACGGCGCCTGTTATGACAAGGCTGTCATCATCGATCTTTCGGAGATACGTCCCATGATAGCGCTTCCCTTCCACCCCTCTCTTGCGGTCAGCATAAGGGAGTTCAAGGAAAACATGCAGGATTACGTGCATGAGACCGAAGAGAGAGCCAGGGTGAGTTTCGGCGAGAACGTCCGGTTCTCTCTCAGGGAAAAGATACACGGGCGTGATTTTCAGACGGATCAGGGCATAATCGCCGGCTGCGCCGGCGGCGGCTTTGAGAATATCTGCGCTGCCTCCGATATACTGAGAGGCAGGTACACGGGAAAGGACGCTTTCACGCTTTCGGTTTATCCGGCCTCAATGCCTGTCTACATGGAACTTGTGAAGAACGGCTGCGCAGCGGATCTCATGGAGAGCGGAGCGGTTATGAAGACGGCCTTCTGCGGTCCCTGCTTCGGCGCGGGAGACACCCCCGCAAACGGCGCCTTCTCCATCAGGCATTCCACCAGAAACTTCCCCAACCGGGAAGGTTCGAGGATACAGGACGGACAGCTGTCGTCGGTGGCCCTCATGGACGCCCGTTCCATCGCGGCCACGGCTGCCAGAGGCGGCGTGCTCACAGGCGCGGATGAGGAGGATATCTCCTTCGGCGTGTACGAATATCACTTCGACCGTAAGATATACGAAAACAGGGTTTTCGATCAGGCACTTTCCCCGGATCCCTCGGCGGAACTGGTAATGGGTCCCAATATAAGGGACTGGCCCGATATAGAACCTCTGAACGAGAACCTGCTGATCAATATCGTATCCGAGATCCACGATCCCGTCACCACCACGGACGAGCTCATACCTTCGGGAGAGACTTCCTCTTACAGGTCGAATCCCCTGAAGCTGGCGGAATTCGCCCTTTCCAGGAAGGATCCCGAATATGTGGGACGGGCTAAGGAGATACAGGCTCTCGAAAAGGGACGGCTTGATGGCGATGTATCCGGAATAGGCGTGATCTTCAGGACCATATCGGATATCTGTCCCTGTACCGCTGAGGATACGGAGATCGGGAGCGCCGTGTTCGCGGTGAAGCCCGGCGACGGATCCGCAAGGGAACAGGCCGCTTCCTGCCAGAGAGTCCTTGGGGGGATAGCTAATCTGGCGACGGAGTACGCCACGAAGAGATACCGTTCCAATCTGATAAACTGGGGCATGCTTCCCTTTACAATATCGACCGGGGAGAACGGTCTTCCTTTCAAGAAACTGGACTGGATATTCGTGCCCGGCATCAGAAGGGCCGTTGAGCAGGGCGAAACGTCGGTAAAGGCCTACGCTCTCACATCTCAGGGCACGGTGCCCTTTGAACTTTCAATGGGAGAGCTCACGCCTGATGAGCGAAAGATCATACTGGCCGGGTGCCTCATAAATTACAACCGTGAACTGTCCGGGAATTAAACTGTTCGGACGCAAAGCCCTCGGGTTCACGGGGGTTTTGCTGTCTCTGCTCCTGACAGGCTGTGCCTTTGAGGGCAGGCTCCCCGGCATGCCGCCGGCCCAGGAAGAGACGGAAGACAGCGAGGCTGCCGGTTTTGACATCGACCCGGTCTTCGGCTGGGAACTGCCAAAGGGTACGCCCCACATAGCCGTGGACCGGACAGGTTATCTCCTGGGACAGGAAAAGATCGCCATGGCGGAGAACTGCGAACCCGGCGATCATTTTTTTGTGGTCGACGAGAAGGATCAGAGCGCCGTGTGGTCCGGAAAGCTTGAATCAAGCCAGAGCGGGATGGTGTATGGGGATTTCACCGAATTTGACACTCCCGGCAGGTACTGCATCTGGAGTGAAAAGGTCGGCTCCAGCTACCCTTTTGAGATCGGGGAGGACGTTTATCAGGAACTCAGAAAGGAAGCTCAGGAGAAGGCGGAAATAGACGTATCCGATGAGGACAGAGCCTGCTACGACATACTGTGCATCATAGTGTGCGAGGAAACAGGCATTGCCCACGCCGGGGACGATGAAGAGGACCCTCTTCTGGACAGGGCCATGGAAACCGTCAGAAAATGGATCGGCAGAACGGAAGGGACTCCGTACATGTCCGCCGCTCTTTCCGGTATGAGCGTGCTGTGTTACGGAAGAGACAACGAGCTTTCCGGCAACTGCTTCCATACGGCCCGGGCCATCGAGAATGCATACAGGCTGTCTCATCCCGAAGACCGTGAGGGAGCCTTTCTCATGAGCGCCGCGCTTTACCGCGCCGGCGGCCTGATGAGCGACAGGACCCGCGCCGAGGCGTTCCTGACCTCCGGAACGGAACCTGATTTTTCGGATCTCAGCGTATACCTGGGCAGCGCCTTTTATCTTCTCACGAAGAGGAAGGTCAATACGGGAGTCTGCGAGACCATCATGCGCCGTCTGACCGAAGAGACTTCGGCCACGACCCAGAATGACCGCAGATCGCCCTATATGGCGGGAGAGAACGGAAAGGATGACCGGGAGATGCTGGCGTCGGCCATGAGAACTGCCTTTGTGAATTACGCCATTACGAATCATGAGTACAGGACATCTCTTCAGAATTACGTTCATTTCTTCCTCGGCAGGAACAGCGAGAAAGCGGAAAGAATACCCGAAAAATACCCGATAGAATGGTATCTGCTGCTCATGGCCTGCACACAGGAGGAAGTGGCAGCCATCACGGAGAACTGAAATGGAAGAAAAGACGGTGCGTAAGACTGAGATCAGAGTGAGCGGGATCTCAACGTATTATCTGGAGGCCGGATCGGGGCAGCTTGTGGTGCTGCTTCACGGCTGGGGCAGCAATGCGGACCTCTACAGGAGGGTCATTGACGCCCTTTCCCTTCAGTATCATGTCGCGGCCCCCGTGTTTCCGGGGTGTTCGGGGGAATCCGGCCCAAGCGATGAGCCTTCCGAACCCTGGAGTGTGGACGATTACGTGGGATTTGTAAAGGAATTCACTCAGGAGCTCCTTAAGAAGGACGGGCTGCTCCCCGGGGATCGGTCTGACCCCGCAGACCTTCCCGGAGTGATCTTCCTCGGACACTCCCACGGAGGGCGGGTCCTGATCAAGCTTGCGGGCAGGGATGCGGATACTCTCCCATTCAGGATAGAAAAGCTGATACTTGTGGACAGCGCAGGAATAGTTCCCGAAAAGACCGAAGCCCAGAAGGCGGCGATCCGCAGATACAAGGCCGGGAAAAAGTTCCTGGAGAGCCCGGTCATGAAGACTTTATTTCCGGAGGCGCTGGAAAAGTTCAAGAAGAGTCACGGGAGCGCGGACTACAGGTCCGCATCTCCCGTTATGCGGGACACTATGGTAAGGGTGGTAAATGAGGACGAGAGGGAGTGGATGCCGGAGATCAAAGCGGAGACACTTCTGATCTGGGGAACTGCGGACGCGGATACCCCCATTGCTTCGGGGGAGATCATGGAAAGCATGATCCCGGGTTCGGGTCTGGCCAGGATCGAAGGGGCAGGTCATTTTTCATTTATCGATAATGAATACCTTTTCATCAGGATCCTGAAATCCTTTCTGAACATGCCCTTATGAAACAGGAGGTGCAGAGTGGCTAAGATCATCGCGCTTGCGGGAAAAGGCGGAGTCGGGAAGACCACCGTATGTTCGGCGTTTGTAAGGATACTGGGTGAGACCCGTCCCGATTCGCGGATACTGGCGATAGATGCGGACCCTGCCGTGGGTCTGGCGACAGCCCTCGGGGTGGAGGTAAATGAAACCCTGGATGACATCCGGTGTGAGATCATAGAAAAGGCGGAGGACGGAGCGGGAAAGGAAGCGCTGGAACTCCTGGGGGAGGCAAGATACCGCATATTTGACGCCCTTGCGGAGAAGGAGAGGTTCTCATTTCTCGCCATCGGCCGACCCGAGGGAGCCGGCTGCTACTGCTCTGTCAACACCTATCTGAAAGCGGTCATAGAAATGGTGAGCAGGGATTTCGATTACGTCGTCATTGACGGCGAAGCGGGAATAGAGCAGATCAACCGCCGGGTGATGGAGAAGGTCACCCATCTGGTCCTGGTGACGGATGCGAGCAAAAAGGGACTTCAGGTGGCCCGCTCAATCTACGAGGTAGCCGACAGGCTGGTCATGTACGAGAAACGCGGGATCATCCTGAACCGCATCGACGATGAAGAGCTTGCGGCAACCCTTCCGACAGATGGCATGGAGATCTTGAGCGTGATCCAAAGCGACCCTTCCCACGCCAGGAACGATATCCTGGGGAAGACCATTTTCGAACTGGAGGAAACCGCTCCGGTGTATAAGGGGGCGAAGGAAGCCCTTGAGAAGATCGGGATTTGAACCGGACTGCAGGACGGTGGGATATTAAGTTCAGGGAGGTCAGAGAGACATGGGATATTTCGGCGGGTGCGACGTGGGTTCCACCTATACGAAGGCGGTGATCCTGAATGAGAAGGGGGAGATCGCCGCATCCACTACAATAAAGAGCAAGATCCGCTCCGAGGAATCGGCGAAGCTCGCCATGGATGCGGTGTTTGAGGAGGCCGGGCTCAGGGGTCCGGAGGATCTGTCCTATCTCATCGGCACCGGATACGGGAGGAACAAGGTCCCCTTTGCGGATGAGAATATTTCGGAGATATCCTGCCACGCCATGGGCGTTCATGTGACTGCCCCCGAGGTCAGGGCAGTGATCGACATCGGCGGCCAGGATGTAAAGGGAATAGCGGTGGATACCGACGGCACCGTGAAGAGCTTCGCCATGAACGATAAGTGCGCCGCGGGAACAGGCCGCTTCTTTGAAGCCATGGCCCGCTCCTTCGAGATGGAGCTTCCGGATTTTTCAAAACTGTCCCTGAAGGCAAGGAACGTGATCCCCATCACCGCCCAGTGCACCGTCTTTGCGGAATCCGAGGTGGTGAGCCTGGTGGGCGAAGGGAAGCCCGTGGAAGAGATCGCGGCGGGCATAGAGATGGCCGTGGCCAAGAGATGTTTTGTCATGGCGAAAAAGGCGGGAGCCACGGACAGCCTGGCGCTCACCGGCGGCTGCGCAAAGAACGACGGACTTAAGGCCGCCATAGAAAAGGTCCTGAAGCTTAAGGTCATCGAACTTAAGACGGACCCGCAGCTCATGGGGGCTTTGGGCGCTGCGGAATTTGCAAGGCAGAAGGGCGCAGGCAGGTGAAGCTCTACAACAGGATATTTGAGCGGACGGAAGATCTGCTCCGGGGGCGGACGTCGGTGTCATTTCCCTACGAGGAAGACAAGACCTGGCCCCTCTCGGAAGATTATGAGATGATAATGCGAAAGGATTCCCGGTTCGAACTGGGAAGCGGGAAGCGCTGCGGCGCGGCCATGACCTGCGTAACAGACGACGAATCATATGTAAATGAGGACTGCACCTGCCTTTACGGGCCGGACCTTCCGGAGATAAAGGACGGGACGGATTATTTCCGGATAAGCCAGATCCTCATAAGAAAAGGTGAGACCGGGGAAAGCGCAAATGACGCGCCGGGACTCTGTGATCTCGTACGGGACATAGACTTTGTGAGGTTTCATGTGTACACAAAGGGCTTCATGATCCGGACTTCGGGCCAGTCGGTGAGAGAACAGGTAAGGGTCAGCGGGGAAGCCCTGGAGAAAGGGATCTCATTTTCGCGTATCGGGAATACCTTTATACGGATGTACAGGGAAAAGCCCGGGGTCGAAAGGGCGAGGGTCATTTTCATTACGGCGGAGGATACGGACTTTTCCGCTCTTGAAGCGGAGGCGGTGAGAGCTGCGGACATCAGGCGTTCCCTGTCAGGAATCGGAAAGGGGCTCCCCAGGGACTGCGCGGCCTGCTCCATAAAGGAAATATGCAGCGAGGTCGAGGGCCTTAAGGAGCTGCATTTCGGATATAACGCCACGTCATGAGGTCTTAATTTTGACGACGGGCTTCTGATTTTTGAAAGAGAACGGGGGGAATCGGAGGATTTGAATGCGGGATCTGAAACACCTGCAGTACTTTGAAGATCTGCTCCAGAATGCGAATAACGATCTTGTGAAAAAGGCCAGGGCCGATGGAAAGGTCTGCGCGGCTTTTGTGTGTGAGAACACTCCCGAGCCTTTATTTAACCTGGGGAACTGTTTCGGCGTCCGTCTCTTCGCCCCCAATACGGGATCCATGGACGTGGCCACCTATTACATGACCAGCTTTCTCTGCGAGACTACAAGGGCGCTTCTGGAGAGAGCCATCGAGGGCGGGTTCAACTTTGCGGACTGCGTCATAGCCCCCGACGGCTGCACCATGATCAACAGGTGCATTGAAAACATGGAACTGCTGAAGGCGGTAGAGAGCGGCAGCGACAGGTTTTTTTATGAACACATGGAACTCCCCTTCAAGGCGGACGAGAACGGGGTCCGGCTCATGGAGGTGCAGTGCAGGAATCACATACTGACCCCCCTGTCCGAGGTATACGGCATAGACGTTTCGGACCGGGCCATACGGGATGCGGTCCGTGAACATAATGAGATATGCGATCTGGTGAACAGGATAGGAGACCTGAGAAAGGACAGAAGGCCCAGGATCACCGGATATGAATATGCGGTCCTGGTGCTCTCAACCTATGTGTGCCCGAAGTATCTTTTGAAGGACCGGCTTTCGGAGACCCTGGAAGAACTTAAGGAGAGAGAGCCTGACGACAGGGAGGCAAGGGCGCGTCTTGTGGTGACGGGTTCAGAGATGGACGATCCCGAATTTATCAGGCTCATCGAAGAGTGCGGGGCATTTGTCTGCGCAGACAGATACTGCTTCGGCTCTCTCCCGGGAAGGAAGAGGATAGCCATGAACGAGGATGAGGACGCCCTCACCCAGGTGTGCCGTCATTATACATATGAGTGTCAGTGCCCGAGGCAGATGAACATGGAGAAATTCTACGGCAGAAAGGCCTATATAAATGAGATCGCAAAGGAGTATCTGGCGGACGGCGTCATTTACGATCAGGTGAAATTCTGCGATCCCTGGGCCTATGAGAGGCTTTCCGGATCCACGGCGCTCCGTGAGGAATACGGGTATCCGGTGCTGTCCGTGGACAGGCCCTACAACATACGCTCCTCCTCGGGACAGATGAGGACCAGGGTCCAGGCCTTCATCGAGAGCATTGAGATCAAAAAGCTGAGGGAAGGAAAGGCCGGCACAGGAGGCAAAGCCTGATGGACGTCATGAAGAATGAAAAGATCCGGAAAGGGGATGCGAGCCTTGGGGTCCTGTACGATTCGGGCAAGGTCAGGAGACGCCGGGAATGGCGGGGCTTTAAGGATACCCTGTACGATTTCGGACAATGGCTGAAGCTCTGGGGCATCATGATAAACGTGTCCCTCGGCAGGGGCTTTTTCAAGGGGCTCTTTAGGTACAGATGGATGGTAAACTATCTGGCGGTCCCCCACATGATAGACAAGTTCACCATAGGCCAGAGGGATGAAGCCCTCCGCATCACGCACACCGCCATCGGCTACGTCGTCAAGGATGTGGCGCTTACCATAAAAAGGTGCCTCCGGGCCGACAGCCGCTCTGGGAATGATGTGAAGTTTTCCGACAGATGCGTGCTGGTGGATGAAAACGCTATGACCTCCTTCCTCATGGGATTTCCGGATCTGATCGCCCTGCAGAGGGAGGTTCCCACCATGTTCTCCGCGAACCTGATAAATCAGGACTCCGCCGTGCATTACATCGATGTGGCCCAGACCTTCGGGATCCCGGGAGACGTTTGCCCCATGCCGGAGACCGAGGCCGGCATATCCATCGAGGACGATTTTGTGGTGGCCGGGAAGTGCGCCGTGCAGGTCAATACCACCTGCGACGGCTCCATGATGGGGAACGGCATCATAGCCAAAAGGCTGGAAAAACAGTACCACATCCCCACTTTCCAGATGGCTGCGCCCCTTAGGCACAGGAGCGAGGATGTGCAGACCTACGCCGCCGAAGAGATAAAGGCGGCCATTGCCTTTATCGAGGAACATACCGGCGCCCGCTGGAACTGGGACGCTTATTTCGCCGCCGCAAAGAGGGTAAACAATACCACCAGGAACCGTCTTGAATGGCTGGACATAAACTCAACGCCTTACCCCCAGTTTGTGGGGGCGGTGTTCTCCCTCTACAACGACACGAATTACATGGGGAACTGCGGACGGTCCCCGGAATTCCCGCTGATCGACGAGAAGATAATGAAGCTGGTCCGCAGGGGCTATGAGAAAAAGAGCATGCTTTGCCGGGAATACCGCCACAGATGTCTGGTCTGGGGAGTGCAGCCGCAGTACGTGATAGACATGCTGTACTGGATGATGGAATGCTGGGGCGTGGTGCCCCTTACGGACATGCTCTCCATGGTGATCGAAAGGGAGATCGCCGAGGAGGACACGCCGGAAAACAGGGAGCAGGCCTACTACGACATGGCGTATCTGAGCGAAAACATGATAATGAGAAATCATACCCACGGCGGGTATGAGGTATTGGTGGACCAGCTTTGGGAATACTGCGAAAAGATGAACGCAGACATGGTGATGATGTGGGAACACATTTCCTGCAAGGCGCTTACCGCCATGCACGGGCAGTTTGAGGAGCAGGCCAGGGCGAGAGGCATAAGGCTTGTATGGGTGTCCCACGATCTGTGCGATCCAAGGATCTACAGCAGGCAGGCTATCAGGGATCAGTTCAACCGTTATATGAGGACGGTCATGAGGGAGGAGCCGGTGGATCCCAGCCTTGAGGTGCTCCCTGACGACGAGGCCTGGTGACGGGACGGACGGTCGGGTTTAACGGAGGTACGGAGAGATGATCAGGATACTGATAGTGACGGCGGTGGTCATAGCGGTTTTATTTGCGCTGCTGTTCTGCATATATTTTTTCAATCTGGACATGAAATTCATCGTAAACGTGGTGGCGCCTTTATTTGAAAAGCATTACGACAACAGAAAGAACGACCAGTACGTGTGAGGCCTTTTTGAGAGGGAAGTTATAAATGAGCAGAGGACAACAGATAGTAAGAGTAAGTTTCATCGGCATCGCTGTAAACGTGCTGCTGGCGGCTTTCAAGATGGCCATCGGTCTTATTTCCAATTCCATAGCCATCACCCTGGACGCCGTAAACAATCTGAGCGACGCGCTCTCTTCGGTGATCACCATAATAGGCGCAAAGCTCTCGGAAAAGAAGCCTGACAGAAAGCATCCCTTCGGACACGGCAGGGTTGAATATATCAGCGCGAGCATCATCGCCGTTATCATCCTGTACGCCGGTCTTACCGCGCTCATCGAGTCGGTGAAGAAGGTGTTCGATCCCGCTGTCCCGGACTATTCCGCATTTGGCCTCGTGATCGTGGCTGTGGCCGTGGTGGTGAAATTCCTGCTGGGGGGATACTATGAAAGAAAGGGAAAGGAACTGGTGTCCGATTCCCTCTCGGCTTCCGGAAAGGATGCGAAATATGATTCCGCCGTCTCTCTTTCCACTCTGGTGGCGGCTTTTGTGTTCATCATCTTCGGGTTCAGCATAGAGGCTTATCTCGGAGTCCTCATATCCGGACTGATGATCAAAAGCGGCATCGAGATCCTGAGGGAGACCATCTCGCAGATCCTGGGAGAGCGCCCCGATCCCGAAAAGGTACGCTCCGTAAGGAGCATCGCCATGAGCTTTCCGCCGGTGTCGGGAGTGTACGACCTGGTGCTCCACAATTACGGACCCGACATACTCATCGGATCCTTCCACATAGAGGTCCCTTACGATATGACTGTAAAGGAACTGGATAAGCTTGAGAGGGATATTTCCGACAGGATCTTTGAGGAGTGCTCGGTGGTGATCGCGGGGATCTCGGTCTACGGCATGAATACCCACGAGGACGAGGCTTCCGATATCAGAAATGACATCAGGAAGATGGTGATGTCCCACGATCATGTTCTCCAGATGCACGGCTTCTATCTGAACATGGAGGAAAGGAAACTGCAGTTCGATGTGGTCATCGATTTTGATGCGCCCGACAGGAGCGCCGTTTATGAGGCGGTGGTCAGTGAGGTAAAGGAGAAATGCCCGGGCTTTGAAGTACGCATCGGATTCGATTCCGATGTGAGCGACTGAGGACCGGGTTTGACAATTTTTTATTGACCTCATACGTATATTGATTATAGGAGCAGACGGATAATGTCCGTATCCCCGGAGGAGGACGATCATGAAAAAGAAAAGCGTTGTCGCGGGTCTGTTGGTTATCATATTCTGCATGAGTCAGTGTCTCTTTGCATTTGCGGCGGATACGGACAGTGACGACTTTCTTTTCGACAGCGCGGGGAATCTGTTCCGGGCCGGGGAAGAGGTGACCGTCAGCAATGAGTCTCTGTTCACCTCATTTGTGATGGCGAGGAACTTCCGCATAGACCGGAGCCGGGCCGGAGGCAGCGTGTTCGCCCTTGCCCGGGATGTGGAGATCACGGATTCGAAGATAGACGAAAGTCTCTTTGTGATGGCGGAGACCGTAACGATAAAGGATACGCCCGTCCACGGGAATATTTTCGGGATGGGAAAGGTCATTGACATTTCCGGCGAGAGCAATTCCGTATACGCCTTCGGCGATACCATAAACTTTGACGGTACCACGAGGGGGCTCTGTCTTCAGGGCGGCACGATAAGTCTCGCGGGAAATGTCTATGGGGATGTGTATATATCGTCCGCGCGCAATGTCTATATCGACCCTGATATCGAGATCACCGGGAAGCTTACGGTGACTTCGGAAACGGAGCCCAGAGTCCCCGATTCGGCGGAGATCGGTTCCTATGAGTATGAGACACAGGAGACAGGAATCGTTTCCTATGAGTTTGAGAGTGAGACACAGGAGACCGGCACCGCTTCGGATGAGTCCGGGAATGAGACGCAGGAGGCAGGTACAGATTCCGGCGGGTCGGAGAATGAGACCCGGGAACCCGGATTCAGTCAGGAATGGACAGCGCCCTCCGGTGCCAAAGCAATCGGGCGGAAGATCGGAAAGACCATCTACTGGATCCTGGCCATGTCCCTCTTCGGACTGCTGCTCTGCATTTTCTTCGGGGAGCACCTGGACAGAGCGGGAGGGAGCTTTTTGTCGGCTCCAGGCAATACCATAGCAAGGGGTCTCCTTGGTTTTATCTTTGCGCCCCCGGTCATTCTGATCATGTTCATAACGATACTTCTCGCCCCCGCTGCGGCAATGCTTTTAGCGGCGTATGTGGTGCTCCTGTGCGCGGCCACAGCGTTTACCGGGGCTTCCCTCGGAAGGCTCATACTTCCGAAATTGCATCCCATGCTGTCTGCGGTCATCGGCATCACAGCGCTGGAAGTGCTCCAGCAGATCCCGTTTCTCGGTGTGATCGTCGGCATTATCTGCGATATGTATATGATAGCCTATGTGGTGTACTGCTTTTCCCAAAGACAGCATAGGAAAACGCCGGAGGTGACCGATCAGGGCAGCACGGAATATCAGGCTCCCGAGATGCAAGCAGAAACGAAATTCCAGGCGCCCGAGACGCGTGAGGATACGGAACTGCAGGCTCCCGAAACGCATGCGGAAACGGACAGCGCCGTCATTGACGTGACGGAGGAGAAGCCTTGAGCCGGAGAAGAGTGCCCGATAACTGGGACGGGTTCGACGCCATGGATCATCCCTATGATGAAAGGGAGGAGAGGCGGTTTCAGTCCGGGATATGGATCTTCCTGTCGGTGATCTTTGCAGGTATCCTGGTCTTCATCACCTTTAATGTGGTCCGGGGCCTGAACCTGAAACTCCACGGGACCAGGGTGGTGGCGGAATACGATCCGGAGTCCGATTACGCGTTCTTTTATGATGAGAACGGGCTGTACCACTCTCTGAACATGTTGTATTTTAAGGACTTTAAGACAGGTGAAGACAAAACGGTGGAGCTGTACTATCTGGGAAGCGCAAATGATGCCATGCCCATGATATCGCCCCTCAGATACTTTAAGGACTATCTTATATTCGGGGCGCTCTTCGGGGTGTGCCTCTGGAGAGCGCTTAAAGCCCTGGGGGTGAAGCCCGGTTTCGGGAAAAGACCGGATAAAGTCCTCAAGGAGCCCGATCCCGGGGCGGCAGGAAATGCATAAAGCGTGTCGGGACAGGGAAAACAGGATCCGAGGTGTGTCATGAATCGTCGAAATAAGGGAACAAGGATAATAGGCGCGGTCATTCTGGCGGGGTGCATGCTGCTGAATGCCTCTGCCTGCGGGAAGGTTCAGGAAACCGGGAACGAAACGGAAGCCTCATCCGCAGGCGGATCTGACGTGATGGGACAGACTGAGGCTTCGGCCGGAACGGGGACAGCCGGATCCGTGGACGGTTCGCCCTGGACAGAGGTTTCGGGACAGAAGGAGGAAGGCTCAGGGGAACCTGCGAAGGACATATCCGGCGATGGCCCCTCGCTCATGAGGGATGTGTGCCTCAAACACAGGTATGACAACGAGTGGCGGGACAATCAGTACAGTCTTCTGAATTATGATTACGAGCAGATCTTTTTCCCGGAGAGTCTGGAAGCCCTGTACCCGAAGCTCACCCCAAAGCTGTATATCATCAACGACCTGATCGCCACCGAGGAATCCAACTGCCGGATGAAGGCCCTGGCCGAAACCCAAAAGCTTTCCGATGAGGAAGTGAAAGAGGCCGGGGACAAAGGGACTCTGCCCCGCAAGGGACAATGGAGGATATATGTGCGCAGGGCGGACAGTGAGGTGTTCAGCCTTGTCGCCCGGACTGCCCTGGAATCCCCGGGGAAAGGCGACCACGTCACATATCGCTGCAGCAATCTCCGTTCCGGAACCGGTGAGGACATCTCCCTGTCCGATGTGGTCCTGGACGAAGACGCCTTCTGCAGTCTCATTGCGGAGAAAGCAAACGAGACCGCCTCCGGAGCCGCCGGGAACGGAAATAAAACGGAGCTGACCGGAGCGGAAATAAAAGCTCATCTGGACGGCAGTCCGGGAGGGAACTGGACCCTGGATCCCCAGGGAGTCTCGGTCTGGTTCGGTTCCGACGCCATATCGCCCGGGGACGCCTGCGTGTCCGTTCTGTATGCGGAGGATACCGGGGGAGGGATCTTCAAAGAGGATGTCATCCGGAGCTCTCCCCGCACCTGGACCATGTATTTCCCCTTATCCCTGAAGACCCGGTTTGATGCCGATGAGGACGGAAAAGCAGACCTGCTTACGGTAAATGAAAAGCGGGACCGCTACGAAGAGGGCGGTTATGAATACTGTACCGGCCTGACCATGGATTACAACGGCAGGCAGCAGGAATTTGCCGATTGGGATGAGCTGTATGAGATACGCCTCTCCCTGATCCATATGTACGGGGAGACCTTCCTGCTGAACGAATGCAGGGAGTATGAGTACAGCATGATGGATATCTATGCTCTTTCAAAGGACTCCGTCATAGACACGGGATCGATCTACGGGAGTCCCGTGACCCTGTCCGAGGTGAAGCTGCCCGAAGACGAGTATATTTATCCCGACTGCCTTCTGACGGATCCGGGCAGTATCCGGGTCTCAACCATTACGGACATGCTTTCCACCTGCGGGAGCGAAAGGGACTATGTGCTCAGGGAAACCGGGAGATTCGAGCCTGTGGAGCCCTGGTATGTGATAAATGATCCCAGCAGGTACACCATAACTCCACTGGTATGGCTTAAGGATGTCCCGGTGGTGGACGAGAGCACCCACGAAGTGACCTCGGAAAGGGTCACCCTGAGACCGGGGGACAGGATCACCATGGAATACACGGATGATTCCACTTATTCGGACTGCAGGACCAAAGACGGGAAGCTTGTGAGGATAGAGGTGCACTCGGATGATGAGTTTGGGAGATACGTGCTCTCGGGAGATCAGAAGGTGGAAGTCTTTAAAGCCTTTGACGATATGATGTTCGCGGGCTGAGGGAAAACAGACCCGCTGTTCCGAAGGCGTTATGACAGAGAATGATACATGGTGAAGCAATGGGAAATCTGACGGGAAAAATTCTTGCTATCGTGCTTACAGGAATCCTCATGGCGGGACAGCCTGTTTATGCCGTGACGCCGGGAGACGGAGTCCCGGGGCAGGCAGCGGGTCGGGGCCCCTCAACCTGCCCGGTCATGCCTTTCGAAAGAACGGAATCCGCCTGTGATGCCGGAGAAGACCTGTCTCCTGCGGGAAGCGGAGATATTTCCGGGATAAAGGCCCCGCGGACCGAGGACGGGGTCTCGACCTGGGACTGCGTGTGGTTCGGAAGGTACTGGCAGGATACCGATTCCGACGGAGACGGCCTTGTCACACGAGAGGACACAAAAGATCCCGTAAAGTGGCGGGTCCTGAGTGTGGATGAAGAAGGCGTCGCGGTCCTCATGGCCGACAGGCTTCTGGACATCATAGAATTTGAAGGCAGGTATACCGATGACGATCCGACCTGGGAAAGATCGGTCCCCAGGTCTTTCCTGAACAGTTACGGGCCTGCCGAAAACCATATGAACAAGGATTTTTCGGACAGCGGTTTTCTGAACAACGCTTTTACTCTCGCCGAAAAAAACGCTGTCATACTCACTTCATCGTCACAGAAAGACAGTTACTACTATACCGGGGCCAGCAGCGGCACCGTCACGGAAGACAAGGTCTACAGTCTTTCGGTGGACGAAACCCTGAACCCGGATCACGGATTTCTTACGACGGAATTTAAATACCCATTGAAGGCTTCCTTAAAGTCGAGCACAGGTCCCGACGACAGCAGAAAGGCAGTTACCACGGCGTTTACAGCGGATAAAACCGGCTATGAGGGTGAGGACAGAGGGACACCCCAGAGCTGGTGGCTTCGCTCAACCAGAAGGGTCTCTATATACTCCATGGCTGTAGCCGCGGACGGAGC
>JAEEGL013160689.1_pt1 | contig 20931 bp, 13 predicted proteins | sample 9134231 | NCBI WGS metagenome assembly JAEEGL01 (sample SAMN16246548, study PRJNA631951) | gut metagenome | biome: gut microbiome; feature: rumen; material: fiber-attached | host: Bos | place: Iran: Karaj | collected 2018-10
CGAAGCATTATGGAAAAGGCAATGCGCGACCTTATGTTCGCGGCTCCGAAAGCCGCATTTATGGACGGCAGCCGCGAGATTGTCGTTACCCGCGAAATGATTCTCAGCGCTCACCCGGGCGGCCCTGCCAGGGCTGTTTGAGGGGTGGGCTACCTGGCCCTTGTACAAGGTGTGCTTTTAGGTGGGACACCTTGTACCTCAAAATGGCACTACAGCCACACCAAATGGCAAAATAGTGTACAAGGTACAACCATCAAAATCACACCTTGTACACAAAACCAGTTCACAATCTTGACCATATGTTGATTACGGACCAGAATCAGATCGCAGAGGCGATCTCCCAAATCATCGGCGAGGAGTCCTACGTCTCCCTGCGCCGGACGGACTTCGACCAGCTCTGCCCCCACCCCGCCTGCGCCCTCCACGTCACCGCCCCCACCCCCGCCCTCCTGCTGGAGCGGCTGGTGCATGAGTTGGCGGCGGTAGGCGGAGTTGAGCCGAGCACGGCTCGCGCAGGCGCCCCGAGCCAAGCCGCCTTGGACGCTCCGAGCGGCGTTGTCGCCTACCTCCGTTGCGCCAACCTTCGCATGTCAGACCTCGAGCGGATCGACGCCCTCCTCCCCCACACTCCCCACTTCAAACGAGGTCTTTCTTTCGTCCCGGAGGATGGGGAGAATGAGGTGTGGGTGGTTGTGGAAATTGGATGAATGAGTACTTTCATTTTATCGGCTCTTTCGGTATATTTGTATCTGACCAATTAATAACACAAACCACATCATCCATAACGCAAAATGACCATATTGTTTCATCCCTCGTTTGACAGGGGTTACTACATGAATTGGGGTAAGGGGGCCGATATCCTTGGAAAGAAGGTCGTCGGAATGGCTGGCCTGCTCGATCACCTGTCGCTCCATAACGGGCTGAGCGGCCGATTCGCCTCAGATGGCGAATGTGCGGCATCGTATCTTGCCGAAGTGGGCAAGTGTGCGAAGGGCTCCTGGATCGAGAAGCCCTTCAAGAATGACAGCCTAGGTGTCGCAAAATGCCTCCTGGGCTGGAGAGATCTTCTGATAATGTCAGGTTGGACGCCCGAACGGCGGGGAACGGAGCAGACACCGAAGCTCCAGCTGCTCAGCCAGATCGAGGATCTCTGGAAGGCCCGGATCAAAGGATCGGCCGACCGCTGGCTGGAACTTGCCCGGATGGCCGAAAAACAGCCGATTGTGGGTAAAAGCGACATCGTCATTTGTACCTGTGCAAAGAAACAGCTACCCCTACTCGTGCAAAGAGTTTTGGAAGCCTGCCATGCAGACTTTCCCGAGTATCCCCAAAATGTGCAGATCCCAGACGAACTCGATGTCAGGGTTCTGCATTACGACGATCTCCTTGACGCCTATCGCCAGGTGGCCGCCGGGAGACTGCAGGGCAACGTCTTCATCAATCGCGACAATGTTTCCTTGAACCACATCCTCCTGGCTTGGGGAGAACCGCTGCTGGATGCCACCATCCCGGATTCCAATCCTTTGTCTTTGCAGTTGTTTAAACTAGCCCTGTCCGTGTTCTCGCGTCCCTTGAACATCCAAAATCTGCTGTCGTATCTTCTGCTTCCCGTCGGGCCCATACCCCGTAGGCTTCGCTCGGCCCTGGCCAATGTCCTGGTTTCCAACGGAGGCTTCGGGGAAATTGATTGGGAGGCCGACGGCATGGACAAGGAAACGGTCAAGACGCTCAAAAAGGACGGCGTCTCAACGGAATGGGAACGGGTCATCTGGAATTATTACAAGGACAAAGAAGGAAATCCCGAAGATCTTCAAAAGGAATATGCAAACATCTGCTATTTCCTAGGACCCGTCACTGCCCATAACGATGTCTCGGACGCAAGCATACCCGTCCAGACCTTGACGAAATATATTGGCGCCATCAACCAATGGGCTGCCAAAGTCGCATATAGCGACAACAAGGACAAAGACGAAATCGATGACGATCTCAAAACACAGCTCAATTCCGTCATCTCGTATTTCAAGCAGCTGCTGGAAGCGCTGAAGAACCGGGAAAGAATTACCTACGAGGAACTAGAAAAGAGTGTCAACACTATTTACGAGCCTGTGTCCATCACCCAGGCACAGGCTCAGGTCGGCTCGCTCCGCGTCGTAGATAGTTTTGAGCAGCTGGTGGACACTCCGGAATCCCTCGTTTGGCTGGACTGCTGCGGCGCTGATGTCCAGGCTGACCCTTATGATTTCCTAAGCGTGCAGGAACTGAAGTGGCTGAATGGACAGGATGGCATTTACGTTCCCTGTCTCCGGGACACCTTGGAGCTAAAGCGCAAGGAAATGATCACCCATCTATCCCGAATCAAAGGTAGGATCACGCTGGTCGCTTCCGACTACCATCACAACCAGAAGATGATGGAGCACCCTCTCATCGCCGAGCTGAAAATGCAACGGGGCGACAAACTGGTCCTCTCGGAAGGGACGACAGACCTGCTCCGCTCCGCCGACAAGACCGTCATGAAAATCGAGCCTAAACTCGACTACCAGTTGGGCAAGCTCCATTACGCCGGACGCAGCGAGAGCAACACTAGCATCGACACTCTCATCAACTATCCGTTCGATTATACCGCGCACTATGTCGCCAAACTTGGAGAGCCTTCCAAGAAAGAGCTCGCCAGCCTGAATACGACGATGGGACTGGTCGCCCACCTGTTCATCCAGAACTTGGTCAATGACGTTCAAAACCTTCCCGATGCGAAGAAACTCCCGGCCATCTCCCATTATGTGGATACCGAGTACGACATTCGCCTCGATAGGGCTGTCCAAGCAACGGGTCTCATCCTCTTGCTCCGGGAGAACAAAGTCGAATACAACAACTTCAAATTCCTGCTGAAACGGAGCGTCGAGACGCTCGTCAAAATCATGAATCAAGAGCATCTTACGCCCGTCGGTTGCGAACTGAAACATGTGAAACCCGTGTTCAGCGACGGCAGCGACTTCAATGCCCGCATCGACATGGAGTTGAAGGACGCGACGGGCAATGCCGTCATCTTCGACTTCAAGTGGACGTATTCTTCTTATTACGGAGATAAAATCAAGAATGGCACGGCCATCCAGCTCGAACTCTATCGGAAGGAACTCGAAGCGGATGGGAAAACGGTGGCGGCAGCCGGTTACTACCTCCTACCCAAATGTGTGCTCGAAACTTCGGACTTCGACACATTCAAGGATGCCAAGGACGGCAGAGTCCTCATCCACCATATCGACCCACCGGCCGGGAACAACCTCTTCCAGATCCTTGAGAATTCCGTATCCCAACGAAAGGGTGAAATCCTCTCGGGTGACATCGAAGAAGGCGAAGAGATGGACATCAGCGGGAGGAGCTATTCCAAGAGATGGATTGATGACAAGAACAAGGATGTGCTTCCGGTCGGCGAACTGAAGACAAGGACCGGGAAGGTAATCAAAGGATCCCATAAGGTATTCGTGGACCAACCGGAGTCCCGCTTCAATAAAAAGATCCAGACGAACGATCAGGAGAAATCAACCACTTATCCACTGATGAAAGGACGACTGAAATGAAAAATACCACATTCATCAACGCCGGTGCGGGCTCGGGGAAGACGTATCGGCTCACGACGGACCTCGCCCGCAAACTGACACAGGAAAACATCGATCCTTCTCAGGTCATCCTCACCACCTATACGGAACTTGCCGCCGCAGAGTTCCGGGAGAAGGCGCGCAAGGAAATCCTTGCCGCAAAAGACAAGACAGGCAAACTGGTCGATGCCGATGTGCGCATCCGGTGCGCCACAGAACTTGACAACGCCTTCATCGGCACGGTCCATGCCATCAGCTACCGATTCATCCGGAAGTACTGGTATCTGCTCGACTATGGTGCGGATATCCAGACGATGTCCGACCAGAATCAGGATTTCTATATGAGCCAGTCGATCAGTGACATCGTTGACGATGACGACCGCAAGGTATTCCGTGAGTTCCGTGAAGCTTTCGACATCAAGGAGCCTAGCGGCAACAGGCCCTATCATCTGTTCTGGCTTCCTGAGCTCAAGGAAATCGTAGACAAGATGGAGTATTACGACATCCGAGACACGAAGGAGAGTATCACGAAATCGCTTGAAACAGCCCAAAAGATTTTTACGGGAATGTCAATCTCCTCGGCGTTGTCCACTCTCAACGCCTATCTTCCCGCACTTAGGAGCAGATGCGCAAGTATGACAACGGCCAAGGCGGCCAAATGCGTTCAAGTCATCGATGAGATTTATCCTCTGAAATCGGAACATGTCTTGATGAGAACGGACGTAAGGGATGCTCTCTCAGACCATTACGGCAACGCGAAAGATCCCTTTTACCTCACGGGTCCGTATCCCGGTGCGATGAACGCCTTCAACAGTATCTTTGTTTCCAAGGACTTCCTGCAGGTCATCGAGTCGTATCTCCATACAATCTTCAATCTCGCCGCCCGCTGGCGGGAAGCGCTGGTCGCCTATAAAGAGAAAAACCACATCATCTCGTTTGACGATATGGAGAAGATCTTCCTCTCGATGCTCACGGAACCCCGTTACCAGGAGGTCCAGCAGGACATCGCTGCTAACTTCCGCTTGCTGATGGTGGATGAGTTTCAAGATTCGAACCCCATCCAGTTGAAGATCTTCAATCGGATTTCCGAGTTGATCGCCGGAAATGGCGGGCACTCGGTATGGGTGGGCGACCCCAAACAAGCCATCTACGCATTCCGCGGCTCCGATTCCCAGTTCATCGCTGAAATTTTGAAGAAATTCCAGTTCTCGGACGACGGGTCGGCCGTTCCGGAACAAGGGCCCGACAAGCTCGGCACCGATCAACTGCTCGAGTCATGGCGGTCCAGGCCGGCGCTGGTGGATTTTTCAAACAAGGTATTCCTGGCTCCTTTCCTCGCCAGTAATCTCAAGGAGAAGCAAATCGTCCTCGAACCCCATTTCACGGCCAAGATGGACACGATGGGCACGGAACCCGCGCTCTACATTTGGCGTACGGAACAGGACAAAAACGAAGCCCGGGCACGAATGCTCGCCGCAAAGATCCAGGAACTGGTCGAATCCGGCCTGAAAGTCCACCACAAGGCTTGTGACAAGGAGACCGAACCGATCAGATATCGGGACATTGCCGTCCTGTGCGAATCCAATTCCGCTTGCAATACCGTCGCGAAGGCGCTTCGTAAAATCGGGTTGCCCGCCTCCTGCGAAGAAAAAAACTTGATTCAATGCCTGGAAGTGCATCTGCTCAAGACCATCCTGCTCTTTATGCAGAATCCTTCCGACAAGTTGCTCCGCGCCGAACTGGCGATGATGCTGGAGGATGCCACGACCGAGGAGATTCTCAAGGACCGCATCCAGTATATTTCCGAGCTTGACGGGGAAAATGATCATTGGATGGACAAGGATTCCGGTCATCAGTATGCCGACAAGATCGCCCAGATAAACAGTTTCGCCAAGCGTTACCAGAGATTGTCCATCTACGACACCGTGGTTGCCATCCGTGAAGAACTGGACCTGGACAATATCATTGCCAAATGGGGGGATGCCACCCAGCGGAAGCATAACCTCTCCTCGGTTGTCAACCTGGCGAAAGCCTATGACGATATGTGCCGGCAGATGGGGCTCGGATCCAGCATTCTCGGGTTCATCCGCTATCTCACGATCACCAAACCGCAAAACAAGCCCGACAATGCCGCCAACACAGTCAAAGTGCTGACTTATCATCGCGCAAAGGGCTTGGAATGGCCGGTTGTCATCCTCTACCAGCTTTGGAGGAAAGTCGATGACAACAAGGAGCTTGCCGAAAGGGAATTCCGTGGGGTGAATGTCCTCGTGGATGAAGACCCGGAAACGGATGTCTTCAACCGTGGGCGGCACATCGTTCTATTCCCGTTCGGAATTGGCGGAAACGGGAATCTGCCCGCACTAATGCAAACGTCAATCGAAAAGACCCTCTTGTTCCAGGCGCTTACACGCCGAGCGAAAGAAGAGGCTCTTCGTGTGCTCTATGTCGGGGTAACCCGGGCAAAGGATATCCTTGTGTCGTTCACTTCGAAAAAGCAGAATGGCGGAGAAAGCATCAGTGAATGGCCGAAAGGTCTGGGAATCGGGAATGGGGAATCCGCCAGTCCTTTCGGGGACGGATATGGGGAGATCCTGGAAGAACTGATGGAGTCCATCTATACGAACGCTGCCGCCCGAGTCCTTATCTACAACCAGACTCTCAACCAGCCGAACCTCAACGATGCTCGGCCCCTGAACATCTCGCCCAGCAAGCTCGAGTCCTTTCCCGATTCGTTCAACACGAACATCTTTGCCGGGGAAGAGAAGGGACGAATTATTGACATGGATATCTTTTCCGGCGAGGACAGCGACGCCGTTAAGGGTACTTGTATCCATAATATCTTCGCCTCGTTCCAATACGGCGATCAGGAAGGCAACCTGCAGCGCATCACGGCGACCTTGGAGAACTTCGGATTCCCGAACCGGCTTCTTGCACAAAAAGAGAAAATCATTGAATCTGCCAATTGGCTCCACGAGTTCCTAACCTCGAAGTATGCCCCTAACACGCGTATCGAAAAAGAGTATCCCCTCCTCTATCAGCTCCAGACAGGGCAGATTCTTCGCGGCGAAATAGACCTGCTCTGGTTCTACAAGGGTAAAGACGGTAAAGAAAAATGCGTCCTTGTAGACTACAAGACCTTCCCGGGAAAGCGCAGTGAATTGGAAGCACATACTGAAAAGTATTACGCCCAGCTCTCCGCCTATCACAAGGCCCTTACTGAAGCAGGCATTGATGTCGAAGATACGCTTGTCTACTATCCGGTCCAAGGACACGTGAGAAAACTTTTAAAACAAGCAGAAAACAAATGACGATCCTCACAACCAGCGACTGACACCTTGACCATCTCGCACATAATAAACACTATTGAATGATTATTTTCCACTTATCCGACCTGCACATTGGCAAGAAGGTCAACAAGAAATCCCTTCTTGAAGAACAAGCGCACATTCTCGATGCCATCATCCAAGCCGCGGAAGACCGCAAGCCCGACGGAATCCTGATTGCCGGCGACGTCTACGACTTGACTGTCCCCTCGGCCGAGGCGGTGGCGCTGTTCGACGATTTTCTCGTGAGGCTCCAGCGTCTCGGCACCAAGGTATTTGTCATCAGTGGAAATCATGACAGCGCCGAGCGGATCGCTTTCGCTTCCCGCATCATGAACCGGAGCGGGGTCTATATGTCCCCCGTCTACGCAGGGGAGACCACTCCGATCGTCCTTTCCGACGTTTTCGGTGAGGTCGCCATCTATATGCTTCCCTTCGTCAAGCCCGCAACGGTAAGGTACTGGGCAGGGGACGATTCCATCAAGACCTATGACGACGCAGTGCGTTACGCCGTCGGAAAGATGGAGGTCGACCCTTCCAGGCGCAATATCATCATTGCACACCAGCTCATCACGAACGCAGAGCGCTCGGATTCGGAGGAGGTATCCGTCGGCGGTGTGGAGAATGTCGATGCGTCCGTCTTCGACGAGTTCGACTACGTGGCCCTCGGCCACCTTCACCGCCCGCAATCCTGCACACGGAAGACGGTCCGCTATTCGGGCAGTCCGCTCAAGTATTCGTTCTCGGAGGTGAAGGATAAAAAGGGTATCGTCGTCGTAGAACTCGGCAAAAAGGGAGATGTCAAGATGGACACCATTCCGCTTGAGCCCCTCCACGACTGGCACGACCTCCGTGGAACCTACGACGAGTTGACCGCCAAGTCTTTCTGGGATGGTACGCCATACCGGGAGGATTTCGTACGCGTGACCCTGACGGACGAAGAAGACATTCCTGACGCCCTCGGGAAACTCCGCGCCGTCTATCACAACCTGATGGAACTCCAATATGATAACAAACGCACCCGAAGCGGCATGACCACTGTGGGCGGGGCGGAGAAAGTCCATGAGAAGACGCCCCAGGAGCTCTTCTCAGAGCTTTATGAGAAACAGAATGGACAGCCGATGTCCGACGACCAGGAAGCCTTCTTGAAAGGCCTTGTTGAATCCATTTGGGAGGACTAGAACATGAGACCCGTCAAACTGACCATATCCGCTTTCGGTCCCTACTCGGGACTCACCGAAATCGATTTCACAAAACTGGGCCGCAGCGGCCTCTTCCTTATCACCGGCGACACCGGCGCCGGCAAGACCAGTATCTTCGACGCTATCACCTACGCCCTTTTCGGCGAAGCCAGCGGGGACAACCGCAAGGTGGATATGCTGCGGTCCTCCACCGCCAGCCCCACCACGCCGACCAAGGTCGCCCTGGAGTTCGAGTACGACGGAAAAGTTTACAAGATTGAAAGGAATTTCGAATACGAAAGGGCCAAGGAGAGGGGCGTCGGCACAACGACACAAAAAGCCGACGCCAAGCTCGAGGTCCCCGGAGCGCCCCCCATCTCCGGAATCAAGCAGGTCGATGCGAAAATCATCGACATACTCGGAATCGACCGAGGTCAGTTCGCCCAGATTGCCATGATCGCCCAGGGGGCGTTCATGGAGCTCCTCTTCACGGAGACCAAGAAGCGGCAGGACCTTTTCCGGGAGATCTTCAAGACGGAGAAGTACCAGACGCTCCAGCTCAAGCTCAAAGATGCCGTCAGTGCCCTCAAGCAGCAATGCGACCAGGGGCGCGCCTCCCTGAACCAGTATGTCGCCGGGACGGTCTGCGACCTGGACGGTCCCTACGCAAAGGATCTCGCCGAGGCGAAGGTCCCCGGCCACATGCCCACCAGCGAGATCGTCGCGCTCGTAGAGAAGATTCTCGAGGCAGACAAAGCCAGACAGGAAACGTTGAACAAGGAACTGGAAACGCTTGACAAGGAGAAGGGCGAGTGCGATGCCCGGCTCGGCAAGCTTGACAGTTTCGAGAAAGCCCAGAAAGATCTGGAGAAGGCCAGGAAAGACGAGAAAGATGCCCTGGAACGTCTCGGCCACCTGGAAGAAGCACGGAAGGAATCGGAAAAACAGAAGCCCGAGATTGAGAGGCTGGGCACGGAAATGGCCGACATTGAAGCACTTCGCCCTCGTTTCGGCGAAGCCGAGAATCTGGTTCGGGATATACAGAGGCTCGAAAAGAACATTTCGGGGAACGAGAAGAAATACAATACCGACAAGGAGAATCTCTCAAACCAGGAAAAACGTATCGATGACCTCAAGAAAGAGCTGGATGGGCTCAAAGACGCCGGCGTGGACCTTGAGAAACTGAAAGCGGATCTTAATGCCAACATTCAACGCCAGAACGACCTCGAGGGTCTGACCGGTCAGATTGCTGACATTGACAGAGAGGAGAAAACTCTCTCCAAATGGCAGTCCGTCCTCGACGGGATCCGGCGTGATTTCACCAAAGCTCGGACGGAGTACAACCGCAAGTACGACCTTTTTATCGCCGAGCAGGCCGGAATCCTGGCGCAGGACCTGGCGGAAGGGATGCCCTGCCCTGTCTGTGGCTCTCTTGAGCATCCAGCGCCAGCACAACCGTCCGAGGGCGCGCCCACGAAAGAGGAATTGGAGAATGCGAAGGAGAAGATGGAGACGCTTCAAGGACGCGTCAACAATGGGTCCCAAGAGTGCGAGAAGAAGAAAGGCGAGATTGTCTCCAAGAAAACGACCCTCGGAGAACAAGCCAAAGCCTTCTTCCTGGAATTCACGCTTGAGACCCTGCCGGAGCTCATCCGCGAAGAATATGAACGATTGTCGGAGGTGAAGCGGAAACTGAAAAACAGCATAGAACAGCAAGAGAAGAGTAAGAAGAGGCAAGAGAGTCTTCGCGACACGATCATCCCCAAGGAGGAAGAGGAGTATAAGAGGAACGAAAAGGCCCTGGGTGAACTCCAGAACACGATCAATTCCGACAAGAGAGGTCTGGAGGAGAAAAGGAGCAGACTCGGCGATCTCCGGAAGAATCTTCCCTTCCCCGACCTCAAGGCTGCGGAGGCGAAGAAGGATGAATTGAAGCAACAGAAGGACAAACTGACCAAGGACCTTGAGGGCGCCACAAAGGCGTTCAACGAATGCGATAAATATCTGTCCGGGCTCAAAGGCAGCATCTCGTCCCTGTCCGATCAAGTGAAGGACGGCTGCTCAATCGATCGTGTCAAAGAGAACACCAGGCTCGAAGAAATCAAGGCCGCCAAGGGCCAAAAACAGACGGAGAAAGAGCAAGTATCCTTCCGCATCCAGACCAACGAGAAAGCCATCGGCGATATTAAAGCCAAGTCAGACGACGTCATTAAGAAAGAGAAAGAGCTTGCCTGGAAGGAAACCCTATCCAAGACCGCAAATGGCGACCTAGGAGACAGGAAGGAGAAAATCATGCTGGAAACTTATGTCCAAGCCGCCTACTTCGACCGCATTATCGCCAAGGCCAACACGCGGCTGATGGTTATGTCCGGTGGGCAGTACGAACTCAAGAGGAAACAATCCGCCGCCGACAAGAAGAGCCAAGCGGGACTGGACCTCGACATCGTGGACCATTTCAGCGCAACCACACGCGACGTCCGCTCGCTCTCGGGCGGTGAGTCCTTCAAAGCCGCCCTCTCGCTAGCCCTCGGCCTCTCCGACGAGATTCAGGCTTGTGCCGGCGGCATCCGCCTGGATTCAATGTTCGTCGACGAGGGCTTCGGCTCGCTGGACAAAGACTCGGTCGAACAGGCCCTTAAAGCCCTTTCCGATCTCACCGAAGGCGACCGTCTCATCGGCATCATCTCCCATGTCGAGCAACTGAAACGCATCGACAAGAAGATCATCGTCACCAAGGACAACGAAGGAAGCCATATTAAAATGGAGGCTTGAGCAATCGCCGCCCCCTGTGTATAGCCGAATCATCCCATGGCGAAGATCTCTCACCCGACCCCGAAGGGAATTCCTAGCCATGGGCAGTCCGTTGGATTGTGGGTGGTTATACCGGGCAATAAGTACTTCCGATTCCTGGCGCTAAGGTTTTTTGTGTGCGGTTTGTAAGATTCATTGCTTCTGGCCGTATATGTTGAAAACCTCACACAAATGACCGACAAGAAATACGAAAGGTACTACGGCCCGGCCAACAAGGCGGCGTTCGAAAACTGGGATTCCGTGAAGAAGAGCAGCCTGTGCGGCTGCTATTACTGCGGTCGCATCTTCCCCTCCTCGGAGGTTACCGATAACGACTGGGTGCCGGACCTCCATGGCCGGACCGTCCTTTGCCCGCACTGCTCCATCGACTCCGTCATCGGGGACACCTCGGGTATCCCCATTCAAAAGGATGTCCTGGATGAACTCCATGACCACTGGTTCGGCGGTCCCGAGCCCGAGGAGAAGCAGGTTCGCGGCATCGTCTCTGATGACTGCGGCAATCTGCCGTCGCGGCTCGAGCACCTCGGAGCGGAGGTTTCTACGGAGACCGATCCTGTCAAGGCAACGTCCGAATTCATTCCGGATTTCTACTGTTTCAGCAGCCTTGACGACAGCCGTCGGCAGATGGCGTCCGAACTCCGAATGTCCGGAACACGAATCCTCTGGCTTCCACCCCGTCTGGAATTGAATAGCGATGCGGAATCCGCGGCACTAAGCGATATCATCCTACTCCGTGGCGGCACCCCTACCGACTTCCGCACCCTGGAAGGGACGGCTAACAAACTCCTCGTCCAAACGCTCGGAAAGTTCGGACTCCTGTACCGATATAGGGACGGGTCTTGGAAGACGCTGCGGCTCACCTCCGGAGAGGAGGTCGACTTTGACGCTACGGCAACCTGGATTGCCGCAGGCATCATCGACGGAATCGCACGCGCGGAAAAGGCCTTCGAGGAACTGGAAGACGAGGATATCGACTCCCTTCTTCATGAAATGGTACGGCTCTCCCTCGACGCTTACCGGGCCGGCGCCCTCTAGCGGATCATAACCCCAACTCCAGCACCAGCCGCGCGGCCATGATCTCAGAATCCAGCGAAGGCTGGATGGGATTGACGGGGGTAATCCGGCGGCGAGTGAGGGTCATTTCGAACAGGACGGAATCGTTGTTCAGCAGGCTGCCGCCGGCGAAGGCGCCGCCTTCATAATCGTAGCAGAACCGCTGGTAGTCGGCCTTGGTCATTTCCATCAGGGTGGGCAGCAGCTTGAAGATGCGGTGGCGGCGGACGCTCACGTAGTTCTCCGAGACCTGGAGCGCGTGGACGGACTTCGCCACATAGGTATCCTTGTCTTCGAGATAGTAGTTCAGGATGATCTGGTCGCCGGGCGAGAGCTTGTCGATGGCGGCCCGCAGGCGCGGAATCAGCTTCGTGCGCGCGGCGGCCGAGCCGGCATCGGACGAGCCCACTTCGGCGAGGGCGAGGGCCTTGATGGCGGACTTCACATCGTCGATGTCCCGCTGGGCGGCCGCGGCCTTCGATTCCTTCTCGAGCTGGTCCACGATCTCGTTGTGCACGAGGGTCGACAGAAACGTCGTAATCTTGGCGCCCCGGGAAGCATCGAAATGGGCATAGGCCTTCTCCATGGCGGTCAGGGCGGCGGAGTCCCGCACATAATCCAGGTCCACCCGCCGGTCCACGCCCCCGAGTTTCCGAACCTGCTTCTGCAGGTAGATTTCCGCGCTCTTCTTCGCGGTGTCATAATAGAGTTCGCAGAACTCGTTCCAGGTCCATTCAGTCTTCATATCGGTCCAGAATCCATTGTCTTTCAAGGGTCCATCCCAATCCTTCCAGGACACGGGGGCGGATGATTTCCCGGTCGCGGGCGGCCTCCGCCGAAGCATACCCAGGCCCGTCCAGCAGGATGCCGTACCGGTAACAGCCGGGACGGTCCGGGTCCACGACGCCGATGTCCACCCGGAAATCGGAAGAGCCGACGGCGGTATGGACGGTCTCTCCCTGCGACCGGAGCTCCTCCGCAATCTTCTCCGCCAGCAGGTCCATCCTCCCCCGGGCGTACGGAGCGACATCCAGTGTTTCTCGCCCATCGCGGGCATATTTCAGGAAAGCCTTCAGGTCGAGGACACCCCGCGGCACGAAGCCGTTCTCCGTGATCTGCTCGGGTTGGAGCGAAGAGAACACCGTCATCTCCTGCCGGGCGCGGGAGACGGCCACGTTCAGGCGGCGCCAGCCACCGGCCTGGTTCAGCGGTCCGAAATTCAGCGACATCCGCCCGCGCCGGTCCAGGCCGTAACCGACCGAGAAGAGGATGATGTCCCGTTCGTCACCTTGAACATTCTCCAGGCTCTTGATGAACATCGGCTCCGCCTGCTCCGCCGCGGCGCGGGCTAGCGCCTTGTTCTTGGCGAGCAGCTCCTCCATCTTCTTCTCGATAAGGTTCTTCTGGCTCGCGTTGAACGTCACGATGCCGATGCTCTTCTGCCGCTCCACCGGGTCGGAAAGACGGCGTTTCACGTCCTCCACGACCGCATCGGCCTCCGCCTCGTTGGTGCGGGTCCGGCCGCGGTCGTACACGCCTTCGACCTGATGGAAGCGCACCCGCGTGGACAGGTCGTCGTTGGACGGGAACGTCAGAAGCGCGTTCTCGTAGTAACGGGCGTTGCTGAACGCGATCAGGCTCTCGTGGCGGCTCCGGTAATGCCATTTCAGATGGACCGACGGGAGGGACAGGGCGATGCACTCGTCCAGGATGCTCTCCAGGTCCTCCTTGTCGGCGTTTTCCTCGTCGAACGCGTCCGTCTCGAAGAAGGATGTGGGCGGCAACTGTTTGGGGTCGCCGACGACGATGAGCGCCTTGCCGCGGGCGATGGCAGCCACCGCCTCGCTGGTCGGGAGCTGGGAGGACTCGTCGAAGACGACCAGGTCGAACTGGCCCCCTTCCGGCTGCAGGTACTGCGATACGGAGAGCGGGCTCATCAGCATGCAGGGGCACAGGCGCGGCAGCAGGTGCGGAATCCGGTCGAACAGGTTCCGGAGGGAGACGCCCCGGGAGTTGTTCCGGATCGCCTTCTTCAGAATCGTCATTTCCAGGCCGAAAGACAGGTTGTCTTCAGGGTCCGGAAGCCGGGAAGAGACCTTGGCGGCCAGCTCCCGCCGGGTTGTCTCGCGGAAGGCCTCGTCATCCTCGCGGAATTTCCTGACGAAGGACTCGAACAGCTCCCCGCAGAAGATGCCGAGCCCCTTCTCCCGGTCGAGGATGTGGATGGCATAGGACCGGTAGAAACTCTTGTCGAAGAAGTCTTCCAGCCGGGCCGGATCCACCCGTCCCGATTCGAACTCCTCCACGACCATGCCCAGTCCCAGACTGCACAGGCGGGCCTTCTGCCGGGAATAGATGGCATAGGTCTTCAGTTCGGAAAGATGGGCGCGCCACCGCTCGAGCTTCTCGCGGACGGCCTCAAGCGCCTTCCGGGTCACTTTCACCCCGATGGGCCGGCCCAGCTCCCGCTCCAGTTTCCGGGCCTCCCACCAGAACGGGATGCCGGTCTTCCCGAGGACTGCGTCGAACCGGGCCACGAGCCGGTCCTTCAGGCCGGGGCTGTACTCCAGGGCGGGAAGATCGAAAAGCTGGCAGTCGACGCCGATGCCGGTGTGGGCGATCGCCGTCACGTAATCCCTCAGGGCCGCCTGCATCTCCCGGAAGCCGGCGGCGTCCAAGGTCCCGACCACGGAGGACGGGATCCGCCGGGGCGCGATGTCCTCCGACAGATGGAGGTAGCGGGACACGCAGTCATACAGGGAGACGCCTGCCGGATAGACCCGGTTGACCGCTTCGGCATGGACATCCAGCCGGCTTTTCGCCTCGTCCATCCGGGCGGCTTCCGGCCCGAAGGACGCCGGCGCCGCCTCCCGCTGGAGGTTCAGGGTCCGGTCCAACTTTCCGAGGACGGCGGACTTCCTGGCCTTGTTGGAATGTAGCTCCAGGCAGAACGGGTCCAGGCCGATCTCCTCCAGGCGCTTCTGCACCACCTCGAGCGCCGCTTTCTTTTCAGACACGAAAAGTACCCGCTGGCCCTTGTAGAGCGCGTTCGCGATGATGTTGGTGATGGTCTGGCTCTTCCCGGTTCCGGGCGGGCCGTGCATCACGAAGCTGCGCCCCGCGACGGCGTCGCGGATGGCGTACAGCTGCGAGGAATCCGCACTGATGGGCTGCAGGACACCGGCGGAAGGGCACAGGGAGTCGATGGACCCTTCCGGTAATGCGACATCCTTCACCTTCAGCCGTCCCTCGACCAGGCTGGAGACGGCCGGATGGGCGTCCAGCATCTTCCGGTGCAGGTGGATGTCGTTCCAGATGATGAACTTGTTGAAGGAGAGATTTCCCAGGAACACCAGCTCCTCGACGTCCCAGCCCCGCTTGTCCATCACGACACGGCGGACGGCGTTCATCACCCGCCGGACGGCGACGTGCCCGTCCTTCTCCGGCAGCTTGTCCAGTCCCGGGATGCTGATCCCGTGCTGCTGCCGGAGCATCTCCAGCAACGTCAGGTTCGCGACGATGTCCTCGCCGGTCCATTTGATGCTCCAGGTAGCCTTGGTGATCTCCACGGGAATCAAGAGGATTGGGGCGAAATGCGGCGTAGCGCCATCCTCGTCCAGCCATTTCAGGGCGCCGACGGTCAGGTACAGCGTGTTGGCCCCGTTCTCCTCCAGGTAGTGCCGGGCCTCCTTCCGGATGGCGTCCAGCTGGAGAACCGTCGCCTCCTCAGGGATATAGGAATGGAACCGTCTGTCCATCATCTCCTTGTACGCGAACGCGCGGAGCGGGTCCTCCGGGGCGATTTCCCGGTAGAGGCCGTCGGGGCGAAGGATGCCCGCCCATCCCTGCGGGATGCCGAAGATATGGAAGCCCGCGCCGTTCTCCAGCATCCCGACCATCTCTTCCAGGCCGCATCCCAGCAGTTGGAGGACACCCTTCTTCGCGTGGAGATTGATCAGGTTGTTCCGCAGGCTCAGGTCCAGCAACTTCCGCTCCCAGATGGTGTGCTTGTCTACGGCAGCGGGCCGGTCCAGGTCTATCTCGTCCGCTTCCGGAACCCGCTCCGGGGCACCCGGCCGATACACCGTCGCTTCGTCGATGACGTAGCCGTCCGGGGTCAGGATGCGCTGGGGAATTGGGCGGATGCCGGCGTTGCGGGCCGAACAGACATCGACATACAGCAGGAAACTGTCCACGTCCGAAATGGTGCCGGCGGCCTTGGAGACGGCCTCGCCGAACGTCATCTCATTCCCTTTCAGGAATCCCGTAGTCTCCACCAGCAGGACCTCGTTGATGCCGTCCGCGCCGCTCTTGCGCAGGACCGCCGGGTCGTCGTGGACCGGATAGGGCGACGACTTCTCGACCAGCCACGCACCGGCATAGGCATGCCCCTCGTGGATGACAATCAGCGGGCGCAGGCCCACGGCCTCCAGGCAACCCGCGTACAGGAGCGCAGCGTCCAGGCAGGTGGCCAGTTTCCCCGCGAGAATATCCTCGGGAAGGCGCACCCGCTGCCCACGGTCGGCAAAGGAGGCCGGCGGATTCGCATAGGTGATGCCTTCCCCGGCGAGAGCCTCATAGAGGGCCGCCATCTGCATCTTCGCCCGGTTCCCGTCACCGGACTGGTAACCGTCCAGCGCGGGGTTTCCGGTCCATGCCCCAAGCCGTTCGGAGGCCGCGTGCAGGACGGGGCGGATCGCCGGATGGTTGGGCAGGACAAAGGCCGCGGTCAGTTCCGGGGCGTCGTTCACCCCCTCCCAGAAATCGTACGGCAGCAGGGCCACCGGATACTCCTCCCGGGAACACTCCCCCGCCGCCGCGGTGACGGACACCGTCATCCGGCCCTCAACCCGCTCGGTCAGATTGGCAAGAAAAGAGGCGGAAGGGAGTACTTTGATATGGTCCAGGATCAGCTTTCCTTTGGGAGCCAGTTCGCTGATGTGCGACGCGTGGCCTTCCGAAAAGGCCGGGTCGAACCGGATGGACAGCTGCATTTCGGTCAAGGCCTCCTTCCCGGGATTGCGCAGGATGACACTGCGCACCGCCGGCATGCCGTTCTGCATCCGGGCATAGCTGAAAGCCTTGGAATAGTCGGTCTGAAGGGTCATCGTATACAAAGATAAATCATTTCCTTATTTCATTATACTCCGATGGAAAGCAATATTTCAAGATAATTTCGGTATATTTAGGTGTCATTGGAACAAAGACGACTTATGGACAACAGAAAGACCCTCGCCCGCGTCCTCGGCTCGGGCATCTATAACCTGGACACGAACGTGGTCCGGGAGTATCCGGACGGTCCGGGAAGCCGCAGGTTCACGGAAACAGTGCTCGGCGATGAAGTCGGCGGGACGTGCGGGAACGTGATGTGCATCCTGGCCAGTCTCGGGCTCGAGACCTATCCGCAGGCGTGCCTGGACGACTCGCCGGAGGGTCTCCGGATCACGGAGGACCTGAAGCGGTTCGGCTGCGACACCCGCTTCGTGACGAACACGCCGGACGGCGGCACTTCGCTGCTGCGGGTGACGCGGAAGCGGTTTCCGGACGGGTCCATGAAGGTGAGCGTCCGGGCGGGATCGCCGGGCGGCAGCCGGTTCCCGAAGCGGAGGTTCCTCCGCGTGCGGGACCAGGCGCCGGCCTTCGTCCAGGCCCTGCTGGAGGACTTCCTCCCGGACTTCTACTTCTTCGACGACCCCGCCGCCGGGCACCGGTACGTCGCCGGAGCGCTGCGCGAGCGCGGGACGACCGTCTATTTCGAACCGGCCCGCGTCGAGACGAATGCGGACCTGGAGAGCGTGCGATGCAGCGACATCGTCAAGTTCTCGAACGAGAACATCCCGGACGCCTCCTTCGCGGACGGCTTCCGGGACAAGCTGTTCGTGCAGACGCTGGGCAAGGAAGGCCTGCGCTACAAGTTCCTGGATGAGGACTGGAAAACGCTTCCGCCGGTGGTCAATGCCCATGTCGTGGACACAGAAGGCGCCGGCGACGCGACCACCTCGGCGATCATCTCCGGCATCGCCCGGTCCGGCAAGCGGTTCCGGGACCTGGACGAGACGGAACTCGTCCGGATTCTGACCGATGCGCAGCGGTTCGCTTCGGAGAGCGTCTCCCGGATGGGGACCAAGGCTATAACGACTTAGCCGTCTTTTCGTTCCAGGTCCTGGCCAGGGCATAGTTGCGGATCCGCCGCACCCCGGGGACCTCCTCGTGGGCCAGGTCGGGCCGATGGAGGCAGTACGGGACCAGCCCCACCGTCCGGTCCACGCTCTCCAGCGTGATCGGAATCTCGAGGAAGTACTCTTCGACAACCCGGACTGTAAGGACGTTCCTGTCCAGACGGGTCTCGAACAGGAACGGAATCCCCCGTTTCCGAAGCCCGTCGCCGACCTTGACCGCCAGCAGCGGGTACTCGATGAGGGCGATGCTCCGGCTACGGCCGCGATCGATCATTCGCTGAAGCTGTTTCGTCATAGGGCCTGGTCTTTTCCGAGGGTCAGGGGGCCGATGCGTTTCATTTCCGCCATGAACGGCACCCACATCGGCTGCTGCTTGTCGATCTTGCCGGGGTTTTTCGGAGACTCCCAGTTCGTGCCGGTGGCCCCGCAGAGGTCGAAGAAGAAGGCCGAGGACCGGATGAGCAGGTCCAGGGAGGCTTCGGGGGCGTCGGCTTCGGTCTCAATGAGGACGAGCTTGGTCGATGCCGGGAGGAACTTGCGGGTCCGGACGGCGATGTCTTTCTCCCGAGGGGAGACGAACATCACGACGGCCGAGCCTTCCAAATGGGCCGATGTGAAGATGAAACGGCCGTGGCAGTAATTCCGGAAATCGACCACGCAGGCCGGGCAGAGGCCGCTTTCGACGAGTTTTCCTTCCAGGTTCGCCGCCACAGGACGGCCCCAGGAGCCGTGCAGGACGACGAAGCTCCGGACCTCTTTGAAGTCCTCCGGGGAGAGCGGGGTGCCGTCATTCCGCTCCAGCCGATACGGCACTGTCGGGGCCGTCCGGTACTTGGACAGGTCGACACCGGGAGCGAACGCCCGGCAGAGGAGGGCGAAGTACATCACCGGAGTCTGGGTCGATATGAACGCGTCGTGGACCGACAGGCCAGAGATGTCGAAGGCTTGGGCCGACCCGGCTTTGGCGAACAACTTCCGGACTTCGTTCCGTTCGCCAGTGCTGAGGGTGATGCTGGCGGTTCCGGCTGGATTCACGACCAGGCCCCGCTTTGCGGCGAAGACGATGTCATTGTTGTGGCCGCCCTTGCTCACGAGCAGGAGTTTCGAAGTCTTCAGGGCGTCATCGCTATAAGCGTTTAAGGTGTAGGGAGATACGGCCGTAGCGATGCCGCCGCGGGCCCCGTACAGCAGGGCCGCGAAGTCCGCCACGGACCCGGCTCCGCCAGATCCGGTGGCCACGAGCGGCTGTCCGGGATTCGTCGTGAGAAACTGTCGGAGCGCCGTGACATCGGCCTCCATCGCCTGGCTCAGCAGGGCTTTGAGATTGAGAATGCTTTCCATCGTCTTGTATATACGGTGGTCGGCTTTCAATCTTTCTAAGAATCTCCCAAAAGGTCGCGGAAATGCAGGATGCCTTCGGAAAGGTGATATTCCAGCGAGCCCTTGTCACGGAGTTCCATCAGGAGACGGCCCATCAGATTCCCGCCGGACCAGGTCGTTCCGTCATCGGACAACCGGGCGCTATAGGTGTCCGCGCGTCCGTGGGCTTGCTCCACGATGAAGCGGTCGCCGGTCCGCGCCAGTTCGGCGCGGAAAGCTTCGCTCTGCGCATACTTGGTCACGAGGCAGAACTTCAGGACGTCGACGAGGTGCTCTCCCCAGTCGGGCCGGCAGAAACCGTTCCGCTCGAGGCCCTTCGCCGCCCACTTGATCGGCATACCTTTGCGGGCGTACACGGCCTTCCGCGCGGCCGGATCGGTGAACTTCATCACCTGGAAGAGCTTCTCGGCGCAGTCGAAAGGGACCCCGTCCACCACGAGCGGGGTGGCGGCGAAATTGCCCAGAATGCCCCACTCTTCATCGATCTTGTTGAAGGCGACCGTCTCCGAGGCCGGATAGTCGAACCAGCCGTAGTACTCAGGATAGTACTTCTCGATGAGCTCACGTACGTGCATAGGCTTCAGAATTCTTTGACCTGCCTTTCCGACCACGGAATCAGCGCGTAGTTCTTCGTCGGATCCAGGTCCACCTGGTCGATCCGCAGGATCCGCACCTGACGGTCGTCCAGGACCGCCATATTCCGGCCATTGTCCGGACGCTTCCATTCGAAAGGCCAGACGATGAGTTCCACGCCGATGGACAGCAGGAAGGCCGAGACCGCCTTTTCTCCGTCGATCGTTTTCGTGGACGTCATCTGCTTCACCGTCAATCGCTGCCCTGTAAGCCAGTTGCCCAAGTATTTCCGGAAAGGGATCCCTTCGGTCTTGGCCTCATCCGGGAGGGAGATCCCCAGCTTCTCCTCCGCCCGGGCCAGGATGGAAGCCGACACGGGTACCCGTTTATAGAGGGATAGCCAGTTGTCCTGCAAACAATCGGGAACCTCTATCGTATATACATAGAAGTCGTGGAGTTCAGGACGCTTTTTGTTGTGCGCATAATGCGCAGCGGAGGCGTACGCTTCCGTGACGTAAACACCATACCCGTATTTCGCCTTCCCGTCGCCTTCCAGCGCGTGAGACAGATCGAACGTATCGAACAAGAGGGGACTTCCGTGATAATAGATGGCCATTTTCGTGTCGATTGTTGGGAGGTTCAGACAAATATACACAATTATCCCACCTATTTTTCAAGGAGCCTGCAATAATCTCGCACCGGCGGAGTTGGTTGAGCACGGTTCGATGGACAGGGTGCATATGGTCTTCCGGGGCATGGACCTTCACGGAGAATCCGTCCAGGGCCGTCTCCTTTTCCAAGGAGGCCAGGAGGATCCGCCAGCGGTCCGCCGTCG
>JAEEGL016146729.1_pt1 | contig 20931 bp, 19 predicted proteins | sample 9134231 | NCBI WGS metagenome assembly JAEEGL01 (sample SAMN16246548, study PRJNA631951) | gut metagenome | biome: gut microbiome; feature: rumen; material: fiber-attached | host: Bos | place: Iran: Karaj | collected 2018-10
ACAAATTAGAAATATAATCTTTAAAAACTTATTAATTGTTGAAAACAACGCTAAGAGTATTTTCTCTTATCAATTATCTAGAAAATATGGTATTAAAGAGAAGAATTATTTAAATCCTTCTAACTTTGATAGATCTAGTGATAAGATTAGACAAGTTAATGATTTACTAAAGAAAATAAAGAGACAAATAAGAGTTAATGGTGGTCAACACTCTGCAACTGTTCACTATATGAATAATTATGGTTATGTACCTTTCTGGGTAGTTGTTAAGGTATTGTCATTTGGTTTAATTAGTGAATTATTTACTATTATGAAGAGAGAAGACCAAGTAGATATAGCTAAGGTATATGGTATAAGTGTAGAAGATTTAATTACTTATTTACCTATATTAGCTAACTTCAGAAACTTATGTGCTCATGAAGATATAATGTATGATCATAAGACACAAAAGATGATTGATGATACTAAATATCATGCAATATTAAATATTCCTAAGATGGATGGGGAATATATTTATGGTAAAGATGATTTATTTGGCTTAGTTATTATTTTGAAGAGATTACTAAGAAGTGAAGACTTTACTTTATTAATGAATGAATTATCTTATGAAATTGATATATTAGGTGGTAAGTTACAAGCTATACCAGTAAGTAAGGTATTGGATAGAATTGGTTTCCCATTGAATTATAAAGATATAGCAAGGATTGATGAGAATGCAAGCTGATAATCAAAATGTATTAGCAAGTCCTGAGCCAGTTAAAGTTAATGAGAATCCTCCAAGCACACCGATTAATCAATACAATCAAGTTAGTGCACAGGCAGTACCTATGCCACCGGAGCCACAACCTGTTCATGCACCTGTAAAAACTGAGGTACCTGTACAACCAGTTGTTGAAGAAAAGGTGGTTGAACCAAATAAGACAACAACATCTTTTGGTGAGATATTGGCTCAAACAGAGCAAAAAGAACAAATGAAAATTGAAAATAAGAAGAACAATAAAGAATTTATAAAAAGAGTTCTTTTTGTTGTTTTAATATGTTTTTTAAGTTCAGGATTAACTATATTATTATTAACTTGTTTTCCTAAGTTGTTAGGTAATAAAAAAGAAGTAACTACTGTTACTACACAAGATATAAATATTACTGAAGATGGTTTGTCTTCTTCCGTAGAAAAGGTATATGATTCAGTAGTTATTGTTAAGAATTATAAATATGGTTATTTATATGCAACTGGTACTGGTTTTGTATATAAACAATCAGGAGATACATATTATTTATTAACTAATTTCCATGTTATTAAAGATGCTACTCAAGTTAAGATAGTATTAACTACTGGAGATGAATATGAAGTAAAAGTAATTGGTAGTGATCAATATGCTGATATAGCTGTTATGGAATATAAGTCTAGTAAACAATTAAAAGTAATGGATGTTGGTGATAATACAAAATCTAAAGTAGGAGATACAGTATTTGCAATAGGTGCTCCTTTAGATAGTAGTGTATTCTCTTGGTCAGTTACTAGAGGTGTATTGTCTGGTAAAGATAGACAAGTTGCTGTTAAAGTAGATTCTAATACTACTGCTGATTGGATAATGAATGTTATTCAAACTGATGCTGCGATAAATAGTGGTAATTCAGGTGGACCTTTATGTAATGTTAATGGTGAAGTAATTGGTATTACTAATATGAAATTGTCAGATACAGGAATAGAAGGTATGGGATTTGCTATACCTATAGAGGATGCTACATTCTATGCGGATGCTATTATTAATGGTGAAGATATAACAAGACCAGTGTTAGGTATTGCTATGTATGAAGTTAAATCTGGAAGTTCTTATAGAATTGAAGGCGTAGCAAAAGGTGTAGGTATTTCAAGAGTATTTGCTGATTCGCCGGCTGAAAGATCTCATTTAATGGCTGGAGATGTTATTGTAGGTGTTGATAACGTAGGAGTTACTAACATAGCTGAATTAAGAGTTCAATTATATAAGCATAAATTTGGTGATAAAGTAAATATTAAATATGTTAGATCTGGTCAAACATATACTACACAAGTAGAATTATTTAAATATACTGGTTAATAAACCAGTATTTTTTTGATATATTTTATTTTGTGTTATAATACTTTTGAATTTTTGGGGTGACATGTATGAAAGTAGGATTTATATCTTTAGGTTGTTCTAAGAATCTTGTGGTAACCGAAGAAATAATTGGTTTATTTAAAAAACATGGATATGAGATTACTAATGATGCTAGTGAAGCAGAAGTATTACTAATTAATACTTGTGGCTTTATAGAATCAGCTAAAAAGGAAGCTATAGATACAATATTAGAAATGGCCGATTATAAGAAATATAAATGTAAGTATTTAATTGTAACTGGTTGTTTAGTACAAAGATATGAAGAAGACTTAAGAAAAGAAATGCCTGAGGTAGATCTTTTTGTAAGTATTAAAGATTATGATTATTTATGGGAAAGAATAGATAATTTAATTAATAAGAAAGATAATGTAGATTATTTGAATTTTATGGATAGATATATTACTACTGGAGATAGTATGGCTTATTTAAAGATAGCTGAAGGATGTAGTAATTATTGTACTTATTGTGCTATACCTTATATTCAAGGGAGATATGTTTCTAGAGATTACGATGAGATAATTGAAGAAGCTAAGATGTTAGCTAAAAAAGGAATTAAAGAATTAGTTGTAATAGCTCAAGATACTACTAAATATGGTGTAGATTTATATGGTAAGAGTAGATTAGCTGAGTTATTAGATGATTTATGTAAGATAGATGGATTTAAATGGATTAGATTTTTATATTCATATCCTGAATCTATTGACGATGAATTAATTAGTGTTGTAAAGAAGAACGATAAGATATGTAATTATTTTGATATACCTATTCAACATATAGCTGATGGTATATTAAAGAGAATGAATAGAAAAACTACAGGTAATGATATAAGAAATATTATTACTAAGTTAAGAAAAGAAATACCTAATGTAATACTTAGAACTACTTTAATAGTAGGATTTCCTGGGGAAACAGAGGAAGATTTTAAGGAATTATGTGAATTTGTTAAAGAGAGTAAATTTGATAGATTAGGTGCTTTTAGTTATAGTGCTGAAGATGGAACACCGGCTGCTAAATTTACTGATCAAATAAATGAATCTATTAAAGAAGATAGAAGAAACAAGATAATGGAATTACAACAAAGTATTTCTACTAACAATCTTAAGAATAAAGTTGGAAAGAAATATGAATGTTTAATAGAAAATATAACTGAAGATGGTGAATATTACATAGGTAGAAGTTATATGGATGTTCCTTCTGAAGATGGTGTTATCTATATAGAAAATGATGGAACTGGTATGATTAATGAATTTGTATTGGTTGAAATAACTGACAATAATGAATATGATCTATTTGGTAAGATAGTAAAGGAAATATCATAGTAATGATATTTTTTTTATTGATGTGATATAATTATAAGTAGCATAAGGGGTGTGTAATATGGCTAACGAAGAAAGAGAGTCAGAATTTACAACTAATCCAGTATTAGCAGTTTTAGATTTGGCTGCTAAGAAAGGACTTAAATTTGATTTCGATGGTGATGGAACTTATGAGTCATTAGATGACTTGGTTTCTGGTAAAGATGGTGATGCTTTAGCATCATGGGCAATTAATGAGAAGTTACCAAATGGAATAAGTTTAAAATCAGCACAAGCATTTATAAATGCAGGAGCTAAGATATCATTTGCTAAGTGTAAGCCAGGAGATCTTTTAGTTAAACATAATGCAGAAGGTGGACATGTTTTTATTGTTATTAAGAACGATGTTACTAATCAAAAGTTTATTTTAGCTGATGGTACTACTGAGGATGAAGTAAGATTGTGTGAGCAACCATATAGCAAATTATCTGGTACTTATGTAGCTAGAGATATGTCCCAAGTTTATGGGAAATAAAAAACATAAATAAAGTGTCTTTTTAAAGACATTTTTTTATTTTGTGTTATAATATTATATATAAGATAAAATAGGAGGGATATGCTATGGGATATACTACGAAGGTGAATTTACCAGAAGAAGTTGGTAGACATATAAGAAAATACCTTAAAGATAATAAATTATCTAAAGTAGATAGTAGTTTAGTGTTTGATGAAAATTCAGTGTTCTTAAGCGAAGAATTAGATTCTATTACTGAAATAAATCTAAAATATGCTGATATCAGATACCTTGGTTATTTCCATAATTTAACAACATTAATTATTGATCATTTTCCTTCTATATCTGATGATGATTTAGAAACAATAATGAATAATAGTCCTGGATTATTAACTTTAGTTATTAAAAACCAAAATAACTTAACGAAAGTTAATGTTTCTAAGTTACGTGGTTTGAGATGTTTATCTTTGATATCTAATAGTAATTTAACTAAAGTAGAAGGATTAGAAACACTAAAAGATTTTGATAATTTCGAGTTCTATAATAATACTTCATATACTGATGTAGATTATGTATTAGATACAGTATTAAAAAGAGAGAATGATTTCTCTAGAATCAAGTTAGATTTATTATATTTCCCTAAAGTTTATGAATATATTCAATCTAAGAGTGATGATGAATTCAATGTATTATATAACTATCTAGAAGAGAATGTTATATGGTCTGAAATATATGGTTTTAGAGAACCAAAAAGTAAATATTATTCTACTGGAGAAGTTCATATTGTATATGAAAGAATCCAAGATATTATTAGTGCAATAAAAGGTGCTGATTTATCTGATAAAGAGAAATTTGCTAAAGTATATGTATGGTTAGTTGATCATATGTCTATACCTTTTATAACTATTAATAAGAGTTACAATTCTTTAGATGGTACTTGTAATGCAATACAATCTATGGAAACTACTGCATCATTTGCTCCAAGAGTATTACAATTTATACTAAAATGTATGAATGTTGATTCTGAAGTAGTTGATGTATATACTCCATTAGAAGATGTTAAGAGAATAGGTGCTGTTTCATCAGATTATGCTGTTATAAAGACTAATTTTGGTGAAAACAGTTTCAGTAATCCAGCTTTAGATATTATAACTAGAGAATTTACTGGTAGAAAAGCTTATGACAATTTATTTGTAGATTATAAAGTAATTAATAGAACTAATAGAATTATTCATAGTTCAATATTTGAACCTAGTGTATCTGTTTCAGATGAAGAAAGAAAAGAATTGACTAGTGAACCAGAAGTTAAGGAATTTAATCCAAGTGCAAAGAGTGAATTTGAAATGGATAGTTTATCTTCTGTTATCAATGTAGAAATGGCTAAAGAAGAGATAAGAAGATATACATCATTAATGGGTGATGATTCAATTACTTTAAGTGATTATTTAGGATTGAAGAAAAAACTAGCTGATGCTAAAAGAACATATAATAAGTATTCTATTTTAGGTAATAATGCTAGGGCATTGGTAGAAAGTTATGGAAAGATAGATGTATATGATAGTAAGGCCTTTATAGAGAGGAATCTAGGTGTTGCTATTGATGTATACGATAGAAGTAGAAGAACTTTCTATGGTATGGGTAGTTTCCCACTTAAGACGGTTAAAGCATTAGAATCTGAAAGGGAAAGATTAGTAAGACAAATAAACAGAGAAGAACAAAATGGTATTATAGATAAAGCCTTAGCTAATAAACTAAAGAGTAAGATCGAGTATGTTTATGGTTATTTCTTAAAGAAAGTTCCAAAGGAAACTTTAGATGAAGAAAAAATTATTGGTAGTATGGCTGATCAAATAAATAATTTACCTGAAGTTCAAGTAGTTGGAATGTTTATGTAATATAAAAAGCAAACTTAATAGTTTGCTTTTTCTTTTTTATCTTTTTTTAGAACTGTAAAATTAATAATAATTAATGTTATAAATAAGATTATTATTAAGATTGCTTTAGTATCTAAACCTTTTTTTCTTGTTGTATCATATTTATCTATCTCAATCTTGATAGGTTTATTTTTATGATTCTTTTTATTAATAATCCATGTATGTTTGTTGCCATCTTTTTTGTCGGCGTTAGAACTAATTACTTTATAATTAGTTTCTATAGTAATGGCAAATGAATCAAATTCTTGATAATCATTTAAACATAAGAAATCATTACTTGTTTGAATTTTTACTGTAGGTTCTTTTTGGAATTCAAATTTTTCATAACATCTATTTAGAGCTGTTAGAGTCTTGAACTCATCATAAGTGAAATAACTATTATATTTATAACCAGTTGTATTATTTTCTTTGTATTTTTCTTTTGTATAATAATCTAAATCTAATTCCCAATAGTTTATTTCATCGTTGAATAATTCTTCGTCTTCTTCATCGTATTCTTCTAATATTGAATTGTCTTCATATATTTTGATTTCTTCATTTATTTCTGAATCATTGAATTTTATGTTATATTCTGCTTGGCAACCACATAGGAATAGAATTAATATTAAAAGTATTATAGTCTTTTTCATGTTTTGCCTCCTTATTCTCCAGAGAAATATAACATATCTGGTACTGGTCTTCCGCCTTCTATTATGGAAGTTACACTTGAGTCAGAGCTTCCTTTGTAATATAACTTACGGCTTCCACCACCATCTAGGTTAGCTCCTTCAGTAGCACCTGTTAGATTGTGTATTTTCATAAAGCATCCTCCAACAGTACCACTTCCTGTATAGAAGATGAAATTATTTGTATCATATTGTGCAAGTTGGGTTCTAGCTGCTGATGTTCCTCCTGTACTCATAGATGAGTTAAGGGCATTTGATACAGCAACAGTATTTCTAATTCCTTCACTAGTTAATTCATCTGCACTCTTGTTTGTATATACTACTAATTTGGATTCTTTATTAATACCCATTACGGCACCATTGTTACCTGTGTTTTTTACTACTTGACCTTTACTGATTACAACACCAGTTATAGGTGAGTTAGTAGAGTAGGAGAAGAAGCTTGCATTTACTCCAACTAAGCAGTGGTTTTGGTAACCATTAGAACTTATTTCATTGTTTAATATTACATTACCTGTTGCTCTTCCGTATGAGTTGTTAGCTGCTAGAGCTAAGTTCATTTGTTGTTGAGGATCTTTTACCCATATTAATGAGAAGTATTCACCATTGATATCTAGTATTTTATATTTTAGAGAAGAACCTTCACAAGAAGCTTTTACGGTATAGCTATCAAATTTAGGATCTGATGTAATGTCATAATTTGATTGAGGTGCTGAAGAAGTATCAGTATCTCTTTCTTTCCTTAGTTTTTCACCTTGTTCATCTTGTTCTTTTCTTTTAGCTGCTGATTTTTTATTTGCTTCAATTAACTCTTGTTTTCGCTTTTCAACAGAAGCTTTTCTTTCTTCTTCTACTTTTGCTTCCCATTCTTCGAGTTTTTCTTTAGAAGCTCCTTCATAGTATTTAACAAAATTTGTATCATCATAATCAGTCATTTCTTTGAATGTATAATCTATAATGACTGGTAGTAGATAAATTATTAAACCAGATATAAATCTTCTAGCTATAGTTTTAGGTTTTTCTTTAGCTTTATCTGGATTTGTTACTATTTGGAATAAATCAAACATACACTTAATCATTATAATGATTGGTGCAATTGTTAAACATATCTTTATAAATTCTTTTAGTGTAAAACCAACTCTGTAATATGCTAGTTCTGTAACGGCATCTAATAAAAACATATTGATCTATCCTTTATCTTTATTCTTTATATTATATATTATAACACGGACTTCTTATAAACTTGCACATTTCTTTTTTTGTGATATAATTTAATTACTTGTGATTTTTAGGGGTATAGTTCAATGGTAGAATAACGGTCTCCAAAACCGCTGATGTGGGTTCAACTCCTGCTACCCCTGCCATTTAGAAATGAAAAGTAGCTTGGCTACTTTTTTTCATGCTATAATATTTTTAGGTGATTTTATGACAATCATAGAGTATGAAGATAAGTATTTAGAAGACGTTAGAGATTTACTTGTTGAATTGGAGGAGTATATTCTTGCAATTGATGAAGATGAATTAGACCAATTACACCCTGAATATCGTGAAAAGATGGCATTACTTGATTTAGATGATGTTAATAAAAATGAAGGTAAATGTTATTTGGCTATAGAAAATGATAAAGCTATAGGTTTAATAATGGGTTGTATTTTTCCATATGACGAGAATGATTATTTAGATTATAAATGTCCTAGAAGAGGGGTAATAACTGAATTAATCGTAACATCTAAGATAAGAAGTAAAGGCGTAGGTCAAGCTCTTATGAATAAGATGGAAGAATACTTTAAATCAGTAGGTTGTGAATATATCTTAGTGGATGTATTTGCATATAATACACATGGCATTGATTTCTATGGTAAACAAGGTTACCATCCACGAATGTATTGTGATATTAAAAAAATTAAATAAAAACACTAACTTAATTGTTAGTGTTTTTTTCTATATAATTACATACTTTGATGAAACATTGTATTTGGTTTTCGTTTAACTCTTTAGTTTCTACCATTCTCTTTAGTTCTTCCATGGTAAACCATCTTACTTCACTAAGTTCTTCTTTTTGAATAATTATATCTTTTAGATCTAAGTCTTTGTTAACATAATACATTTTGTAGCAGTCTGTACCATCACATCCTGAATCATATTCAATGAAGTTCTCCTTAGAAAAATCTATTCCTAATTCTTCTTTTACTTCTGTAATGATTCCTTCTTTAGGAGTTTCGCCAGATTTAGGGTGTCCACCTGTAACTCCCCAATCTCCACCTTTTGTTTCGGCTCTTCTTTGCATTAAAAATTCACCTTTTGAATTTCTAATAACAACCATTACAACCATTGGGTAATAACCTTCAGGTATTTGATCTCCTTTATGATAAGTTTTGTTTGTCTTATTGCTATTTATGTCATATAAATCTCTTAATTCACCCATGATATCACCTGTACTATTTCCTTATAATTATATGCTTGAAATATTGCTCTTGAAATTCTGTTAAAGCATTAATAGCGTCATCTGAGTAATCTTTACCAGTTGGTACTATTACTAGTTTATCATCGTTGTCATTTGTTCTATGGATTATTGCAATACATACACCTTCGTATTCTTCAACTGGTTCAAATACACCTAGTAGATAAGCATCTAATTCTTCGCCATCGCCGCTTACAGTATTTGGAACATAACCATAGTTTACTGGGTATATGAATCCATGTTTTGGATGTTTTGTACCGAAAGGTCTGTCTATTTTGATTTTAATTGTTTTACCTAAATAGTTTTCATTTTCCATAATAACACCTCTTTTTTATTATAACATGAAAAAACACTAACATTATGTTAGTGTTCTTTTTATTTCTTAGCTATTATTCCGTAATAGCGTCTTAAGAGTCTTATTTTTCCGTCATAAGTGTTTTCACTTATGTATTTGTCTAGTTTTTCTTCATCAAGTTCATTTTTGTAAAATTCTTTGTTTGAATTTTCTTCTTCACTGAAATCATCTATTATTGGAACTTTCTTTAAGAATGCTTTGAATAAGTATTCGTTTTTGAAATATTCTCTTTCATGTAATGGTATTAATTCTGCATCTTTGAATCCTGCTTTTAAAACGTTTTCATAATCGATTAAACTTATTGGATTCTTGTCATTGTATCCTTGGCCTTTACCAAATAATACTTTTAAATTCCAACAGTCTGCACGATCAACACCATGTATTAATAAATAACCACCTTTTTTTAAACATTTGTAGATTTGTTTTGGATCAGTTATGGTGTTTCTTGCTACTACTATGTCAAAGTAGTCATCAGGTACATCCATTTTTAGATTGTCCATTAATCTGAAAGTTATGTTCTTTCTTCCGCTTTCTTTTAAATTCTTGTTAGCAGTTTCAATCATTCCTTCAGAGAAGTCGGTAGCTAGTATTTCTTGGCATTCTGGGAAATATTCCAAGACTTTTTCACCACCACCTGTTCCTAAATCTAATATTTTTGAATCTTTAGTAGCTAACCCGTTTAATACACCAAAGAAATCCCAATTAGTTAATGATTCTGTTTCGATTTCAAATTTTGAAAAATCCCAGTCCTTTATTTCTTCATAATACTCTTTTTCTTTTACTTGTTTCATAATTATTCCTCTTTCTTTATTTTGTGTGGTATTAAAAAAGAACCTCCTTTCATGAACAGCAAAAATCTACCACAAATTTTTCTGCGATATTTTTGTCATTCATGATGAGATTCTTAGGTTCTTATCATTGTTAACCCCACTTACATAAAGTGTCACGGTAATAAAACGCGAATAACTAATTGATTTATTACAGTTTCATAATAACAAACGTATGATATTTTGTCAATTTTGATGATTAAAAATAGTTAAGAATAATTTTACAATATGGAATTATTGTGGTAGTATAAGAAACATTCCAAGAGGGGTGTTTGGTTATGGAAGAATATACATTAGTAAGTCGTGATTATCAATGGCTTAAAGAAGTTATTAAAAATACGGAATCTATTGAATCTATATACAAGAAATTATGTGAATTAGAAATCAATGGTCAAAAAGATTCTGAGGAATATAAGAACTATTTAGATTATTTAAAGATAGCTTTAGAAGTTGAAGATCAAATATATTCATCTTCTAAAATAGATTTCTTTAGAGGTAATGCTTTATTTAACTATATAGTTGAAGATAGACTTCCTGAAAGAACTTTAACTGAAAAAGAAAGTTTAATTGCTCAAGATTATGATAGTAGAGTATTAAGAAGAATATTAGGAAACTTAAATAAATTAATTGTATCTGATTATAAAAATGTAGAACAAGTAGCTATTCCTCCACAATTAATTTTATTAATGAGAGTTTTAGGAATGAATGATGTTGATCAAAGAGTATCTAATGCTGTTTATAGTGGGGTAGAAATTAAAAATGCTATTGATCATGATATTTTAAATGGATTCTTAACATTCTTAGGGGAATTATTAAAAGATCCTAAATACGAAGAGTATAAATCAAATATAATTGCTACAAAATATAATGCTGCTTTTGTTGATAGAGGTATAGAAGCTGACATGTTAAATAGTTCATTTGAATTACCAGATGGTTTCTATTTAAGTGTTAATTTTGCAGCCGGTGTTTGTGAAACACCACAAGAATTATTAGATCAACTAAAGAACCATCAAGGACTTGAGGAATCTACTCATCACTTAATGGGACTTATTAAAATGCATGATAAAGATTATGAAGATAAAAAGAAAGTATTTGGTGCTTTGTTAAGACAATGTTTTGTAAGATCTTCTTTCTTATTAATGGATGAAAAACTATTGAGAGAATTTAATCGTCAGTTCCATGAATTCGTAATAAGTGATGATTATTTAGAAGAATATCCAAATGACTATGTTGGTCAACAAAAAGCATTTGATTGTTTTGATACAACTGTCGAAGATAAAAAGAGACTTGATGGCGGTACTCAATTTGGTATGATATAAAAAGAACACTAACATTTGTTAGTGCTTTTTTTTAGTCTTTTTTTATCTTTAATAACTTCATATAGTGTTCTAAACCATCTTGCGTTTTATCCCAATCTGTACATAAAACACCATCTGGGAAGAGTACTAGTTCTTGCATTTCTACTATGTTACCAATTTTAACTCTAGTATTAGGTAGTCCTCTATGAATTCTAAAGTCCATTCCTTTTTTTGTTTTAAATAGAACTTTATCACAAGCATGGCAATAGACTCTACCATAATAATTTCCAACTTCAGTTGCTGCTGTAATAGATTCTGTATTTAGTAAATGCATGTTTTCTGGAACTATCTTATTGTAATCATGTCTGAAACTAATATCTAGTTTATGGCCTTCTTTTTGTTCCCAGATAGGTTCCCATCTATCTAATACTTGTTGCATTTTTTCTTTATTAATACTATCTCCTACAAAACAATTAATTCTTACGTTTGTATTAATCTTTAAAACATCTTCATCTTTGGCTATACCATGTAAAATCATTTGATCTGTTTCATATGATGTAGTGTGTCTAGAAATATTTACTCCCTTAACATTTGGGAATCTATTTAATAGTTCTATGAATTCTTCTTTACCATTTTCCAGGAATGTAGTGTTGATATAGACAGTTTTATCTTTGCATATAAATAACATCCTTTTTAATAATTCTAAATCACTCATTGGTTCTCCACCAGTAATAACTATTTCAGATACATCTGATTTAGCTAACGCTAGTAACCAATACAGTACTTCCTTTGGATTTGGTTTGTTTTGTTCATAGAATATTTTAGATGTACAAAACTTACAATCATTCTTACAGTCTGCTGGGAAGTAGACTGTACACATCTTATCTTTTTTTGTCTCTGTAGTATAGGTTACTTCAGAATCACTTAATACATATAGGGTTTCCATAATATCACTCTTTCAACTATAATGTTATTAACACTTTGTTAATAACATTATAGTATAAAGTGGGTGCGGTTGTCAATAAAAAAGATAGCATTTGCTATCTTTTAAATAATTGTTTCTGGGAATAATATTTTTCCTTTATATTTTTCTTTGAATAACTTGTATACTTGTTGAACTACTTTTTCATCTGTTTCAACAATGTAATTATCTTCATCAGAATTTGGAATATCTTCTGCTCTTAGGATCAATACTTCAGTGTCATCTGGAACTGTAGGATAGAAGACTGCGTATGTATTTTCGTTATAGTTTATGATATCTAGTAACTCATAATTTACTGTATTACCTTGTTCATCTGTTAAGGGAATAATTAAACCTTTATCCATAATAGATTACCTTCCTCTTGAACGACCTTCAGTGTAATCACCAGGCGTTCCCTTTCCAGCTTCATTATATGTTGAAGCATAGTCTCCTCTTCTGTTTCCTTTGAAGTTATATTTATTCCAATTATGTTGTCTCTTACCTTGTTTAGCTTTGTTATTTCTTTGATGATAAGGTACATTTGAGTGTTTTGGTCTTTGTTCATTTTTCCTTGGAATTTCTCTTTGAACTTCACCCATGACTTCTTCTTTAGGTCTAGTTCTTCTTAACAAGTCATTCAAATCACTTGCACCTCCTGCTAATAGAAGTCCTGATATAGTAGCATAACGCCAATCAAGTATTGTTCTTAGTCTTTCAGCAGGAATATTTCTAATTACTTCAGTAGTAATTACTTCTCCAGGAATATCAATTACTTGTTCTGGAACAAATACTGGAACTACTTCAGTAACAACATCCTCTTCTATTGCTTTATCTAATAATGTATCTGTTATTTCAATCCAACCAGTAGGTGTACCAGTTTCTCTTGTTGATGTCCATAAAGCAGTTTTTCCAACTATTTTTTCTAATTCTGCAGCTGGATCAGCAGCAGCTTGTATTTGGTCGATTACTTCTTGACCACTAGCATAGTGAGTACCACGAATTTGGTTGCTTAATTCAGCAAATAGATCGAATGCTTTTTCATCAGGTGAAACTGTTCTTTCTAATTTTACTAGAACGGTTCCATCTATACCATATTTGGTATCTCCTGCAGATAATCTACCTGAGTTAAAGTAAATACCTCTAATATGATCATTTCCTGTAACTGTTTTAGTAGTTCCACCAAGAGCATGACGAGTTACTGTAGAACTATCACCTTCAGTAAGCTCACTAATAGTAACGTTTTTAATTCTTGGTTTTGTTGTTTCAACAATTGTATCTTCGTAATGACCTGGTATAGTTTCTGTTTTTCCAGGTAATTGTGTTTCAACGAGTTCTCTTTCTGGTTTAGTATATTTTTCTCTGATAACTTTCTTAAGACTTGGACCAATAAGTTTCATTGCACCGATTCTAACTGCTGTTTTAACACCAGTTACAACTTTGGTCATGTTTTCTTTATTTGCCATATCATGTGTTGATAATGAAATAGCATCAGTTTGAATGATATCTCTTCCGCTAGTTAGTAACAAACTATCTTCTTCTTGGATCTTCATTACTCTAGCAATTAACATATCTAAACGTGCAGAATCTATTGCTCTTTCTTGAACTGTATATCTTGGGTTGTTTTGTAGTTTAACTTGTAGTTGATTTATTTCTGCTAGTAGTTGTTGTGCTTCTTGTTGTAGAGCGCCTTTTCTTTGTAATATTTTTCTTTTTTCTTCTTGAATCTCATCAAATGAACGCTCTATATCATAAGCACCAGCATTTAATACTGCTATATTTCCTTCTTCGTAATTAAATATAGCTTTCCATCTTGTACCGAAGGTCATCATTATTCCTCTAATTTTCTTTTCTGGCTTTCCTTCAGCAACTAGTCTTTCATTTTCTTCCGCTAGTTTTTCTCTATATTGACTTTCAAAGTATTCTTTTCTCGCTACATATCTATGAGTACGTTTACCTCTGTACATACCTGATGGTTGATTATCTACATCAAATATCATTTCATGTATTGGTTTAATAATATATTTACCTATACCGCGATGTATAGGAGCAGTTATATGATCTCTTAAGAATATAGCTACGTTCATTCCTCGTCTTATAATATTTAATGCTTTTTGTTTTACTGATTTTTCTGGAGATAATGGAATGTATGAAACATTTTCTCCATGTTTACCTAGTGTATTTAAGTTTTCTCTAGTTGCTCTATGTGTATTGTAAGCGTAATTATTTGTTAATAGATATTCTCTGTCATCTTCTATAAGCATTTCAACTAGTTCTTCAAAAGATTCTTCAACTCTTTCACCAAGAGCTGCTTTTTTATGAAGATAATCATTTACTACAGCTATATAAGCTGATTTATCACCAACGTCAGCTCTAGAAGCTCTTTCTAATCTTGAAGCGTATTCTCTTAATTGTAAGAATTGAGCGTCTTCTGCATATTCTGGATAAGTAGTATCTACTGTGTAACATGTTCCAGTTGTTAATACTCCTTGTTCAGTAACGTATTGGAATGCTTTTTGAATTATATGACTCTTAAATCTTTTATATCTTTCTTTATATTCTTTTCTCTTTTTAGGATTTCCATAATATTTATCCAACATATCTTGTACTAATCTTTGTTTTTCAATTTCTTCTGGTGTTTGTTCTTTAGGTGTTCTTGGTACTTGAGGTGTTGGTACTGGCCCAAGTGGAGGTAAAACTGGAGGTTTTCCCTCTGTAGGCTTTTCTGGTGGCTTAGGTGTATTTTCAGGTTCTATTGGTTCCTTTGGAGTTTTTGGTGTTTTCTCTGGTTCTTTTGGAGGAACTGGAGGATTGTCCTCAGGTTTTCTAGGTGGTTCTTCTTGACCTGGTTTTTTAGTTATTTCTTCAGGAACTTGTGGTGTTGGCACAGGTTTCTTCGGAGTAGGATCTTTTCTTATATGTTCAGGAACTTGAGGGGTAGGTACAGGTTTTTCTGGACCTCTAGGAGGTTCTGGTTTTTCTGGTTTTTCAGGTTTACCAGGGTTTTCTGGTCCTCCTTGTCTTTCGGGTCCGTCAGGTTGTTCTAGTTTGCCAGGTTTCTCTGGTTCTTCTGGTTTCTCTGGGCCTTTATTTCCAGGACCTTTGCCGCCTGGAATTCCACCGATTATTGGTCCTCTTGTTCTACCAGGTCCGTTTGGGCCATCGTTTCTACCTGGACCAGTAGGTCCTACAATTCCACCAGGTTCTTCAATTCCAGGACCTTCATCTTCTCCTGGTCCTCTTGGTGGGATTGGTGTAATAGGAGGGTCTCCTATAATAATGGTTTTCTTTCTTATTACTACATATGTTGATACTGGATTATCAAAAGCATCGTCAAAAGCATTGTTTTCTTCAACAATTTCATATTTGTCAGGATCAAATTTATTACCTGTAGCTTCTTCGAATCTTTTGATAATATATTCTTCTTTTGTTAATCCTCTTGAAGTATATAATTCTCTTTCTGGAACGAAGTCTCTAAATACAACTCTTGCTCTTTGTTCTTCTTTCATATCAACACTTCCATATTCTATATAGATTATATCATATCAGTTACTTTAGTTGAAATTAATAATCTTATTTTTCCTTTTATTTAGTATAATAATTGTGAGTAGGAGGAATAACTATGGTAAATAAGAATTTATTGAATGTTTGTTATAAGTATTTTAATCAATTTATTAATGCTGAAGTGTTAGTTTCTGAATTAGAAAAAATTAGAAATAAAGAGATAGATGAAATCATTGCTGGTATTAGGAAAAGAATGGAAGAAAACGTTAATAAAGAGGATGAATTTTCAAGAAAGAGAAAAGCAAAGATAAAAGATTTAATTGGAAAGCTAAGTGATGGACCTAAAGTTGGTGAAATTGGAGAAGTTCTTGCTAAGAGAGTAGAAAGCTTAAAGAAAGAATATGAAAGAGAAATAGATTCTATTGATAGATGGTTTGCTATTACTTCATTTATTAATGAAAATGAATATTTCAACAAGAATTTCGATAATTTATCTAAATATGAATTGTTAGAGTTCATTGCACAAAATATTTGTGCTCCATTTCCTCCACAGTTGAAACAAGATGAGTTCGAAGAAATTGTTAAGGCTGGAATAGAAAAAGATGAGAGAGAATGGTTATGGCGTTTAGCATTTAATTATGAAAAGAGTGATTTGGATTTAAAATCAATAGTAGATTATTATATTAAAGTTAAAGATGCTTATTATTTAAGTGAGTTAATTAGTGCTGTTGGAGATAAACTAGATATAGAGTATATAGTTGATCAAGTTAAAGATAAAGAATTAATTAATGATTTATTAGATAAAAAAGATATAATGGGTCGTTATTTTACAGATGAACAATTTGAACGTTTAGCTAGTAAATAGAAGGGTTTGGAACACCCTTTTTTTCTTTTAGTTGTTTTTAATGTGTAAATGATACACATTGTAGTAGAATATGGAATTTTATTATTATATAATTATGGTAAGAAGGTAGAGGGATAAGAATGGATAAATATTTGGAAAATGCTTTGAAATTAGAAAGAAAGAGGCAAGAAGAAAATATAGAGTTAATTGCTTCAGAAAATTATGCATCAAAGGATGTATTAAAACTACAAGGTAGTATCTTAACTAATAAGTATGCTGAAGGGTATAGTGGTAAAAGATATTATGGTGGTTGTGAATATATCGATATGTTTGAAACAAAAGCTATTGAATATTTAACTAAACTATTTGGTTGTAAGTATGCTAATGTACAACCACATAGCGGATCTAGTGCGAATATGGCAGTTTATAGAGCACTATTAAACCATGGGGATAAGGTTTTAGGAATGGACTTAAGTAATGGAGGACATTTAACACACGGATATAAATTAAATTTTAGTGGTATTGATTATGAAATTGTAAGCTATGGAGTGGACCCTGAGACAGAAATGATTAACTATGATGAAGTAAGAGATATTGCTTTAAGAGAAAAACCAAAGATGATTATAGCTGGAGCTTCAGCTTATTCTAGAACTATAGATTTTAAGAAATTTAGAGAGATATGTGATGAAGTAGGTGCTTATCTATTTGTAGATATGGCACATATAGCTGGATTAGTAGCTGCTGGATTACATCCATCACCAGTTCCATATGCAGATGTTGTTACTTCAACTACTCATAAGACATTAAGAGGACCTAGAGGAGGAATAATCTTAACTAATGATGAAGAAATAGCTAAGAAGATTAATAAGGTGGTCTTCCCTGGTATTCAAGGTGGCCCATTAATGCATGTTATAGGTGCTAAAGCTCAATGCTTCTATGAAGCATTGCAACCTGAGTTTAAGACATATCAAGAACAAGTATTGAAGAATATTAAGGCTATGTGTCAGGAGTTTATTAATTTGGGTTACCACGTTGTAAGTGGTGGAACAGATAACCATTTAATATTGTTAGATGTTAAATCATCTGCTGGAGTTACTGGAAAAGATGCTGAACAAGTATTGGATAGTATTCATATTACTGTTAATAAAAATACTATTCCAAATGAAACTGAAAAAGCAATGGTAGCTAGTGGAATTAGAATAGGAAGTCCAGCTATGACAACTAGAGGATTTAAAGAAGAAGAGTTTATCGAAGTTGCAAGAATTATTAATGAGGCATTAAAGAATATAGGTAATGAAGAGAAGTATAAAGAATTAGATTCTGATGTAATGAGATTAACTAAGAAATATCCATTAAAATACTAGGTTAAACCTAGTATTTTTTTATTTACTTGAATAGTAATAGTGATATAATAAAAACCATTACATGGGGGGATTTTTAATGGAATTGTTAAATCCTGAGCAAAGAATAAATGCTTATATGACTTTTTATGGCTTTGATAGTTTCGTTAAGAAGCAATTAGAGCAAAAGGATGTTCAAGCTGTTATAAATATTGCAGAATTAGATATGCCTGATTATGCATTTGCAGAATTACCATATATAAAAATGAAAGAACTTTTAGAAAGAGGTAAAGCATTTTGTTCTTCTAAGTTGTTATTTCATAATGTTGGTTTGTTAACAGATGAAAGATTATATAAAACAATGAAAAAAGCTAAAGTTGATGATTTAGATGGTATAGCAAGAGTTTATAATAATGCTGCTATTAGTGTTAGTCCATTTAAAATGCCAGTAATTTCTAAAAAGGAAAATCTTTTAGATGGATCTTTAAGAGCCCAAATGTTTTATTTAGAAGACTATAAAGAGATGGTAGAATTATTATCCAAAATAAATATATATTATGCAGAAATAAAAATACCTATGGTATATACGGATTTAGGTGCTGCTGGATATGTTCATGAACTTACTCATACACAGATAAAACATCAAAGAGGTATTGTAGATAATTACTATGATGATGAAGTATTAAGTATTTTTATGGAATTATTGTATGCTTATGAACATAATAAATTATATATTCCTGTATTGATGAGTAGAATTAGATGTTTATGTGGGGCATTTACTAAAATGTATTTATATCAAACGGGTGCTTTAGAAGAATTAGCAAAAGAGAAATCAGATTATGATGATATTGATTATCTATCTGGTGGTAAGTATGTATTTTCAATATTAAAAGCATTTAAATTGTTAGATGTATATTTAAATGGTAATTATAGTATTAAGAAAGATATATTAATAAGGATTCAATCAGTTTTTGATGGAGTTAAAAGATTAGGTGAAACGTTAGAAAGTTTAGATGTAAACTATGAAAGTAGTTTAGATAGTAATGTAACAAAAAGGTTATTAACGAAATAGATAATGTGATATTATATAGTTGCTAGGAGTGATATTGTGAAAAAAGTATTAATGGTATTAATATGTGTTTTATTACTAGTGGGTTGTGGAAAAAAAGACGAAGAAACAAAAAAAGAAGATAAAAGTACTTTCTCTGCAGAAGTTACTGTAAGAGATAGAGAAGTAGAAATAGGAACAAAGATTGATAATTTGGATGCTGTTAAGGTTGAAAAAGGAAAACTTATTTCTAAGAAAGAAGATTTAGATACTTCAAAAATTGGTGTTCAAAATATAAAGGTTACAGTAGAAGATGAAAATGGAAATAAAAAAGATTATGAGTATACTGTTACTGTAATTGATAAGAGAAAACCAACTATTACTTATAGTAAGAAATTAACTACTACACAAGGTACAAAGATTAATTTATTAAATGGTGTATCTGTAAAAGATGATTCTATGGAAGAATTAAAAGTAAATGTAGAAGGAGAATATGATTTCAATAAAGTTGGTACATATACTTTATATTATGTAGCGGAAGATAGTAGTGGAAATAAAGCTAGAGAGGAATTTACTTTAACAGTAAAAGAAAAACCAGCTCCAGCACCAACACCATCTAATACAGCAAATAATGTATGTGAACCAGTTCAAGATGGTACATTTACTACATCAAACGGACATAGTGGTGTAACTAAGAATGGTATTACTTATATAGATGGATTTATGATTGCTAATAAAACATATTCGTTACCATCTAGTTATGGTCCAGGTGGATTAACTGGTGAAACTAATGCAGCTGCTAACGAAATGTTTGCTGCAGCAAAAGCTGCTGGTTATAATATGTGGGCACAAAGTGGTTTTAGATCATATGATACACAAAAGAGATTATATAATAATTATGTAAGTCAAAGAGGTAAATCTGCTGCGGATACTTTCTCAGCAAGACCAGGACACTCTGAACATCAAACAGGTTTAGCATTTGATGTTTGTGCAACTGGAAAAGCTTGTATTAATTCAGGATTTGATAATACACCTGAAGCTAAATGGTTAAGTGAAAATGCTTATAAATATGGATTTATATTAAGATATCCTAGTGGTAAGACTAATGAAACTGGTTATAAATACGAATCATGGCATTTTAGATATGTTGGAGTAGAGTTAGCTACCAAGTTATATAATGGTGGTAATTGGATTACTTTAGAAGATTACTTCGGTATAACTAGCCAATATAGTTGTTAATAAAAACTACATTAAATGTAGTTTTTTATATGATATAATTTTTATGGCGATAGATATGGAAGATAAAAAAGAAGAAAAGAAAGAACAAAAGAAGATTAAGAAAGAAATACCAAATGAAGTAAAGATTGCGTTTGGGAAGTTTTATTCTTATTCTTTTGTATTAATATTATTAAATATAGTTATATTGTTTTTAATGAGTAAGTTAAAACTATGGTTTATGATTACTTATCTTGTTATAGCATTAGGATTTTACTGTTATATGTTATTTAATTTATTTATGAAGAAGAATCGTTTTATGAGTACATTAGTGGTATTAGATATTTTAGTCTTTGTATTAGTTTATTCATTAATATTACTAAAAATAATTGGATTGTCTTGAAATTATTTGTATTTTTTGTATAATATGTTATAATTGTTTAGTTATTAAATGAGGAGGTGCACTATGAGAACTATTAAAGCAAACTTACCTGAAGGTGTAAAAAAACAATTTGGTCATATTAGAGGAGTA
>JAEEGL017253806.1_pt1 | contig 20930 bp, 14 predicted proteins | sample 9134231 | NCBI WGS metagenome assembly JAEEGL01 (sample SAMN16246548, study PRJNA631951) | gut metagenome | biome: gut microbiome; feature: rumen; material: fiber-attached | host: Bos | place: Iran: Karaj | collected 2018-10
GCCGTGGAGATGGCGGAACGCCTTGCCATGACCTGTGCCAAATATCGTCTCTTTGTCGACTATCATGGGTTTTATGCGCCTACCGGCATGAATCGCACTTATCCGAACATCCTCAACTATGAGGGGGTGTTCGGAATGGAAGAGGCGCGATGGGCGAAAAAAGATACGGATATGCCTCAATATGATGTCACTTTCCCCTTCATCCGGATGATGGCGGGTAACGTCGACTTCACTCCTGGTGCCATGCGCAATGGAACAAAGGACAATTGGGTGGAGTGTTACCAGAATCCGGTGTCCATGGGCACACGATGCCATCAACTGGCGTGCTATGTGGTGCACGACTCTCCCTTCACCATGCTCTGTGACGCTCCCACCAACTATGAGCGCGAACAGGAGTTCGTGGATATCATCACTGGCATACCCGACACTTTCGACGAGACAAGAATTATGCAAGCAATGTTAGGTTTTTTTATTGTAACAGCCCGACGAAACGCCAGCGACTGGTATATCGGGGGGCAGACTAACTGGGAAGGAAGGGAAGTCGTTCTCTCATTCGACTTCCTTTCCCCCGGAATGTATGAGGCTACCATCGTAACGGATGGGGTCAATGCCAATCACAATGCTGAAGATTATAAAATAGTGCGTAAAACGATGACACCGGCCGATAAACTGAACCTGAAAATGGCCAGCGGGGGCGGTTTCTTTATCCAACTGAAAAAACATCCGTAAAATGAAAAGAGGACTCATCATATTGTTTGTCTTGGCGATGGGCTTCCATGTCTCAGCCCAGAACAAGTCTTATCAAAGCCACAGCACGGGCAATCCTGTGCTGCCGGGTTATTTTGCCGACCCTACAGTGAAAAAGTTTGGCGATTCTTATTATATCTATGCTACGACCGATGGCAGCGGAGCTGGGTTCGGACCTGCACAGGTGTGGACCAGCAAGGACTTCTGCAACTGGACGCTCATGCCTATGAATTGGCCCGACTCGCACTGGATATGGGCTCCTGATGTGATGAAAGACGCCCAGGACGGCAAATACTATATGGTCTACTGCCAGCCTTGTCAGTTGTACATGGGGGTGAGCGAGACTCCTCGCGGACCTTGGCGCAACATCTTGGGCGAGAGTGAGGCGGTGCTTGTGCCCGACCGCTTTGTCACCAATGCCATCACACTCGACGGGCAGACTTTCGTCGACGATGACGGTAGCGTGTATATGTACTGGGGCACTTGGGGCATTTACAAGGGGTTCGGATGCGGTGCAGGCAAACTGAATGCCGACAAGAAGAGTTTCAGCGAGACGCGACTCATACCCAATACGGAGGTGACTGATTTCTTTGAGGCCCCGTTTGTGATGAAGCGAAACGGCACTTATTATTTCATGTACTCCTCAGGCTCATGCCATGACCATACTTACCGGGTGCAGTATGCCACCTCCGACAAACCGCTGGGCCCTTATACCTACCGTGGATACATCTTGGAGACCAGTGCCGACAGCACCGTGCACGGACCGGGTCACCACAGCATCCTGAAGGAGGGTGAAAACTATTATATAGTTTACCATCGGCACGATAATCCGCACTCCAACCGTGGTTTTCACCGCCAGCTGTGCATCGACAAAATGGTCTTTCTGGCCGACGGTTCCATACAGAAAATCTCACCTACCCACGACGGGGTGGGACTGCTGGCTCCCTCTGTGGTGAAGTCGTGTAATCTGGCTTTGGGATGCCCGGTGACGGCTTCTTCTTTCTACGACGAGGACTTCCGACCGGACTTTGCCGTCGATGACAACAACGGCACGCTCTGGAGACCGAGGGGCATGGGAAGTGAGTGGCTTTGCATTGATCTCGGCAAAGTGCAGCCCGTACGCACGGTGTGGACACAGTTCGAGTATGGCACTCAGTTCTACCAATACATCATCGAGACTTCTGTAGACGGACAAAATTGGACTGTTTTTGCCGATAAGTCGCAGAATCGCCTTGCGGGCAGCCCGATGGTGGACTTTGGCATGGCCAAGGCGCGCTATGTCAGGCTCACTTATCTGGGCGGACAGAAAAATGGGTTCGGTGGTGCCGTGTGGAACATCAAGGTGTTTGGCGACATCGAAGATGCCATGCCGCAGCAATGGCTCGGACTTACTGCAGCTGATTGGAATGGACGCTCTTGGCAGAACAATGAGGGTATGTTGGGTGGCGCTTTCTTCCTGAAAAGCGGCTCTGCCTTCGTGCAGCGCATCGGGGGAAGGAATGCGCTGACACTACAGCCTGGCACAGAGTTGGAGTTCTGCAGTAAAATGCTTTCCGAAAGACCGCACACACTCACTGCCATGATATGGCAAGATGGTGGATGGCGGCAAATCACTGAAACATCGCCCTGCATAAATTTGGGAAGGGGGAAACTTGGTGTCAAGGCTGCGGATAAACCGCTGGTGCTGACAAATCTGCGCTATTACAACTGGCAACAGGATGAGGCGGAAAAACAATACGACGCCACCACCGATATCGTGCGCGAGGAGGTGGCTGAATTGGTGCCCAAAGGGCTCGTGGTGAGCATCACTGCCGATGACTTCCAGATGGGTGACACCGTACCCTATATTGAGAACCATGGCGTTAGCGGTTATTTTGAGACGCTGACCGCACCGGGCGTCATTGAGGAGGTCGCTGGCCGCAAGGCACTGCGCTTCGACTCCTTGCAGGTTTACCAGTCGTCGTTTGCTTTGCCTGCCACCTTGCGCCATAATGCGCCCTACACACTCGAGGCCTGGGTGCTCAATCCGAAGATGGATGTTAATGAGTGTGTGGCGGATTTCACAACTACGCACGACGAACTGGAGAAAATCATGCTCGTTTGCGGCACTGAGCCGCGCTGTGGTGTGGTTAACCATTATGGATGGTATGAGGATGCCGGTTGCAAGGACATCACTCAGTGGGAAGGAAAGTGGATGCACGTCGTCGTTTCTTTCGACGGCCGTATGGAGACGGTGACAGTCAACGGTCTTGTCATCAGTCGAAAGGATATACAGCTCTTGCTCAAACCCTCACAGTATGTCACCCTGGGCAGGAATTCCGAGCGTGAATGGCTCTTCAGTGGTTATCTGCACGCTCTGAGACTATGGGATGAATACAAGGAAATAAAGTACTAAAACCAGATATGATATGAAAAATCTTTTGACTATCGCCTTGACGGCAATGATGCTGCTGCCCGTCTCGGCAGCAAAGAAACAGCAGGCCCATGGCTATCCCATCAACCCTGTGCCCTTTACAGCAGTGAAAGTTACTCCCGGCACGTTCTGGGGACAACGGTTGGAAGCCAGCCGTAAAGTGACCATCCCCCTCGCTTTCTCTAAGTGCGAGGAGACGGGGCGTTACACCAATTTCTCGAATGCCGCCGCTCATCTGAAGGATCCTTCCAAGACTTTCACGGTGAGTGGCCTTTCCTTCGACGACACCGACCCCTACAAGACCATCGAGGGTGCCTCGTACATCCTGCAGACTTATCCTGATAAGAAACTCGTGGCTTATATCGATTCCGTACTCGATGTGATTGCCTCGGCACAGGAACCTGACGGCTATCTCTACACTTCGCGCACACAGAATCCGAAGGATCCGCATGAGTGGGCGGGCGACAAGCGTTGGAGCAAAGAGGAGGACTTGAGTCATGAACTCTATAATCTGGGCCACATGGTCGAGGGTGCAATAGCGCATTATCAGGCCACAGGCAGCCGCAAGTTCCTCGACATCGCCATCCGCTATGCCGACTGCGTGTGCCGTGAGGTGGGGCCGAATCCGGGACAGGCTTGTGTCGTTCCGGGGCATCAGATTGCGGAAATGGCACTGGCCAAACTCTACCTCGTCACAGGCGACAAGAAATACCTCGACGAGGCGAAGTTCTTCCTCGACTACCGTGGAAAGACCACGATTGTGCACGACTACTCTCAGGCTCATAAGCCCGTTATTGAACAGGACGAGGCGGTGGGACACGCTGTACGTGCAGCCTATATGTATGCTGGCATGGCTGATGTGGCTGCGTTGACTGGCGACCAGGACTATATCAAGGCGATTGATGCCATCTGGGACAACATCGTGACAAAAAAACTTTATATCACGGGTGGAATAGGGGCTACTTCCAATGGTGAGGCTTTCGGTAAGAATTATGAATTGCCCAATATGAGCGCTTATTGCGAAACATGTGCCGCCATTGGCAATGTGTATGTCAACTACCGCCTCTTCCTCCTTCACGGCGATTCGAAATACTATGATGTGCTGGAACGTACACTCTATAATGGTCTTATCAGTGGTGTGAGCCTCGAGGGTAACGGCTTCTTCTATCCCAATCCCTTGGAGTCGATGGGGCAGCACCAGCGTCAGGCTTGGTTCGGTTGCGCCTGCTGTCCGAGCAATATCTGCCGTTTCATTCCTTCGTTGCCGGGTTATATCTACGCTGTGAAAGACCGCGATGTGTATGTGAACCTATTCCTCTCCAACAAGGGCAACCTGACCGTGGGCGGTAGGAAGGTGGCACTGAGTCAGTCTACCTCCTATCCTTGGGATGGTGACATCGTGGTGAGCGTCGACCAGAATGCGGCTGGTCAGTTTGCCATGAAGATTCGCATTCCTGGTTGGGTGAAGAACCAGGTGGTGCCTTCCAATCTGTATCAGTATACCGACGGCAAGCGTCTGGGTTATAGCATCAAGGTGAATGGCCAGGAAGTGGCAGCCAAGGTGACTGACGACGGTTACTATACCATAGACCGCAAGTGGAGGAAAGGTGACAAAGTGCAGATTCACTTCGACATGGAGGCGCGCACAGTGCGGGCAAACAACAAGGTGGAGGCCGACCGTGGTATGGTGTGCGTGGAGCGTGGACCGCTGGTCTACTGTGCCGAGCATCCTGACAACTCTTTCGACATCATGGGTGCACTTGTCAATCAGACCCCACAGTTCACACTTGGCAAGGGAGAGATTGCCGGAACACCGATACAGACTCTGACAACTAACGCTCAGACCTTGAACTTCAACAAGCAGGGCCGTTTGGAGACACAGGACCAGACCCTCACGCTTATACCTTATTATGCTTGGTGTCATCGTGGCAGCGGCAAGATGCGTGTGTGGCTTCCTCAGGACTTGAACGCCACCAATCCCTCGCAGCCGGCCACACTGGCAAGCGAGAGCAAGGTTACCACTTCATCGCAGGTGCCAGCTCTCTCTTCCATCAACGACCGCCTTGTACCAAAAGACGAGAACGACCGTTCCGTGCCTTACACCCACTGGTGGCCGAAGAAGGCATGCACAGAATGGCTTGGTTATGAGTTCCCGCAAGAGAGCACCGTGCAGAGTGCCACTGTCTATTGGTATGATGATGGTCCCTGGGGTGGATGCCGTGTGCCCAAGTCATGGCGCATCCTCTATCAGGATCAGCAGGGCAACTGGCAACCCGTCACAGGAGTTGACGGATATCCCACCGATAAGGGAGATGCCTGCACAGTCAATTTCTCACCAGTGAAAACCAAGGCTGTTCGCCTCGAAGTAGTCCTTCCCGATGACAATGCCACCGGCCTCTTCGAGTGGATTGTAAAATAACCCAACCGCCCCCATACGGGTCATGTCAGTCCACCGCGGCTCCTCCCTCCCTTGCTGGGGGGAGGCTGGGAGTGGGGTCACAACAAGAAGATTAAAGAAGGAAAAATAAGATTCAGAGGCACAGAGAATCAAGAAAAACACCCGTCATAAAGTAAATTTCTCTGTGCTTCTGTACCTCTGTGTTCAATCTAATTTTTGATTAATTTTCGATTAATTTCCGCCCGCAGGGCGCAAGATTTTTTGAAAAGATTTTGTAGGATTTCTGCCCGTAGGGCACTCCCTTTAATTTCCGCCGTCAGGCAGCTCTCCCTTGTGCCTCATTGTTCCAATGAGTCCTAATCATCGATGTCAGTCACTTCGAATTCCTTGTCGAATTTAATCTCCACCTCGTTCGACAATTCAATTTCAAAGCCCGTCTTCTGTCGTTCAATTTTCCTCACCGGTGCATTGGGATAGTTTTTGTTCACATACTCCAAGATAGCCGCCGGAAGGAGTTCCGTAGGAAGATTTTGCTCTTTGCAGTCAATTTCCGTCCATCCGGTTCTACTGTTAAACTCCAGTTCGGTTCCATCTGTCAACTGCACTTCAAACGTGTCGATACCGAAACTGCTTTCCTTTTTTATCGACTTAATCTCATTACCCTTGAAATGTCTGTGCAGGAGAGACTGAGCGGAGACAGGAAGGTCACGTATAGTTAATACCGTGTTGTCCTTCTTACATGCCACGGTCGACAGGGCAAGTAATACGGCCAACATCAAAAATTTCATTGTTTTCATGATTGTTCCTATTATTTTGTTATTGTTATTATCACGTTTTATTCATTATCATCCTCTACACCAAACTGGATGGTAGGGAAGAGGAAAGCTGCTTTTTCGGTCATGATGCGGAAGTTCTCAGCGAATGCCTTGTCGGATATCTTGTTCGCATACTCCATGCGCTTGTCATACCACACTCGCAGGAGGTCTGAGTCACTGGCCGACCAATCTGGTTTGTGGGCACTTGCATCCCATCGGCAGGGCTTGCCGCTACGTAGAAGGGCCAACTCCTCCTGCAGGAGATTGTAACGAAGTTTAAACATCTCCTCACCGTAGCTGTTTACCTCTAAGCCATACATTGAATATCCTCCCTCGTTACGGCCGCACACCCCCTTGATGAGTTCATCCCATAGGGCATAATCCACAAAGTATGCCTTGGCGAGCACTGTGTCTTTGCTGCACGAAGCGATTTCCTTGTAGGTGCCGATGGTCTTTAGCATCTGCATCGTCTTGTGGATGTACGCCGCCGTGTTGATTTCATATTGAGCCGAAGCGCAATAATTCTCCAAAATCGGTTCGAACGTGTCCACTGCTTTTTGGAAATGCAGTGAGTCGAGCACCTTCACTCTCACGCCTTTGCGGTTGAGGTAGTCGAGGAAATAACCCTTCACTGTGTCCTCACATGCCCAATGATAGGCATGGATATAGGGCCCCTCATAGTTACCAGTTTTCATCATCGCCCGTTTCATCAATTCGAAAGCTTTCTTGTCAAACTTGATATCTTCATCCTCCGATCCGTAGTCATATTCTTCTGTCAGTGTGTCGGCTGTGGCGATGGCATTTCGGATATTCTCAATAGCGCTGTCGGGTATCTCTTCAAGCATCAGATATCTCTTGAGAGAGTCGGTCTCTTTCTCCTCTTCCGTTTGTGGTGCAACCCGTGGATTGACAGTGCATCCCGCCATAAAAGCGATGACGCCAACCACAACCAAGATTCCTCTTATTCCTTTCATTTTATTTTTTATATTCGCTTTCTATGTTACTAATAATTGATGCAACATTACATGTTGGCTTATACAAATGCAAAAATATGAAATTGTTTTCTTAATTCGTTTGGTAAACAGAAAAAAGTTCATGACTCTCTTCACCGTAATTCCTTATTATATTTTCTTTTACGATTGTTGACATCTTCTCGTTACGATAATCCCAGATTCATAGCCCACACAATCAGAATTTGAATCAGTTGCTTCAAAAGCCAAAATAATTCCTGCATCAGTTATTATCGTAATATCGTATAGCCATTTCAATCAAGTGCTTATCAGCCATGTATGATTTGTATGCCGTCCTTACAAGATCCCAATTCCATGTCAGCAACAGTACGCCCACACATTTCCTCAGTGTAGGCCAGAAGGTGCTGCGGTTGGTTCTCATATAATCACTGATGATGGTGTCGTTGCTTACGCCATAGGATTTGAGGAGAACCATGCTGACCACACCCGTTCTGTCCTTGCCGGCTGTGCAATGGAAGTAGGTGCATCTCCCTGACTCCGCATTTTCCTTTAGGATGGAGACAACTTTCTCCAGTTGGGCACGGCTGTATGGATGGGTGACCAAATCCTTGTATAGTTGCTCGAAATCGGGTACCATCTCTTTCAGCCGTTCCGGATTCTTGCGTAGGTTCCGGATAATGGTCATTGGGTCGGAACCTGTCTCATGGGTAATGCCTAAGGTGGAACTCTCCAGCAGGGGTATCTGCAGATAGTCCACGTCGTCTGGCAACGGATCGGGGAATTCTGCCGCTTCCACTGGTGTGCGGAGGTCGATCACACACCTGATTCTGTATTTTTGGCATAAGCGGGCACATTCCTCTCTTGTGAGAACACTGAGCTTCCCTCCGCGCAGGAACAAGCCCTTGGGCACAGTACCTGAGCCATCAGCGAACGGAATACCCCCAAGGTCGCGAAAGTTCAACTCATTCTTACTCATTGTGGTTTATTTATGCGGATAATGTCCCGACAATTCAATCTCTTGCCAGGGTATAATGCCATTTTTCCCATTCTGTGATTCACTTTAAACGACAAAGCCGATATCCTATTCCTCCATTCTAACTTTTATCTTCGCCCAAGCATGGGAGTCGAAGAGGAAACAGTCTTTCATCGACTGTACCATCGTCTTGAAACGGCTGAAAGGAATGGTGAAACTCAGTTCGTTGGGGCCTACCCACGGACGGACCGACGGGTCGAACAGGCCGAGGAAACAGCGGTGGCCCTGACGGGCATTCTCCACCACAGTCATCGAAACCACTGTGCTGCAACCCGAGCCAAACTGTGAGACTACAGCATCGGGCTCATCGGAGTCGAAAAAGGCCCATCCGCAGAGGCCGGAGAGCATGTCGGGCGTGGCATAGAAGAAAATGCCTTCTGTGCCCTCGAAAGTTTCAGCCTTGTCGATACGGACGAAATTAAGATAGGGCTTGGTGGCTCTTTCCATGCCAAGTCCTTCAATATAACGCACCACCATTTCGGGCGTTTTCTTGTATTTCTCCTTGAGTGAAACGAAACCGGGCACACGCTCGGGCATATCGGAGAAACCTGTATAGAGCTTTCCTCCGCCGCACCCGATGACATCGGCGCTCAGGCTGACAGGCACACCTTCCCGTGCAGCCCTTAATCCCTTGAAGAAGCAGCCGCCTATTTTGGCAGTGTCGGCAACGGGCTTGTCGCTGTAGCCAAAGAGCAGGGGCAATGGTGCTTTGGCACCGAAAGCCTCTCTGTAGTTTTCAATAAAAGTCTTTGTCTCAATCATAATGCAGTGTCATTGTATAATTACTCCGTAAAGGTAAGAAAAAAACTTCAAAATACATCGCATTGTCTTTTTTATGTTTAAAATCCAACAGATTGTTCATATTCGATTCAATTAATTTGAGTGTCACGACTTCATAAAAACAACACAGCCTCCATGTGATGTGTATGGAGGCTGCGCTATTGGTTGCAAATAATCTACTTATCTGACTATTTTCTTGCCGTTCTCGATAAATATGCCCCTGTCGGGTTTGCCGTTGAGCATGCGGCCCTGCAGGTCGAAATAGCGGCTGATGCCGTCGGCATCTATAGTTTGGATGGTAGGCTGGATACCGCTGGGAGAGCTTCCCGTAAAGGGGATGTCACCTTCGTAGTCCATATTGTCGTTGTTGCCATCCTCGCCGGCGTTGGTGCCCTGCTGGTTGAACTTCTCTAACATCGTCTTGTAGGTCCCAGGCTGAGCGGGAGCATGCATACCTGGTGCAGATTGACTGGAAGTATCTCCCTCGAAATAGCCACGGTAGGCTGCCAGGCGGTGCTGCTCCACGCCGTCTTCCGACTGGAAGCGTGCCCAGGAGCCATCGGCGCGCATACCGTAGATGTTCATTGTATCGGCCTCCACGTCGGAAATACTGCGGAAAGTGGCTTGCCATTTTCCTACGGGCGTGAACTTGTCATCAAAGAACCAGTCCTCGAAACTGTTGACCACATTCTGTTCGTCGTCAATAATGGTATCGGATAGCGTGACATTGGTGGCGCTCAGATTCAACTAGCCTTTCATAACGAGAACGAGATAAGCCCTGCCGGCTTGCATAAGATTGGGATTGTTGTCTGGCAGGAAGATGAATTGCTTGTAATACTCCTCCTTGAAACCCATACGGAAAATATAGGCCTGGTCGACCTCGTTATATTCGGTGAAGTCGAAGTCATAAGGCAGGCTCACGGTGTAGGCACATGGAATCCAGGTGCCGTCGCTCTGCAGAGTGGCTGAGAGTACACGGTCATAGTTCACGTTTACCTTTCTATCCTTGAAGTGTTCTATCATTTCTGCATTTTGTGCTTCATATTCCTCGCCATCCTTCAGAGTGGCCCACTCCAGAGGCTTTAAGAAGCCGACAAAGTCATCGACCGATACCGAACTGCCCGTGAACTTCATTTGGTAAGTGCCAGAGTATGGTGCGATGAAATAGATGGAGTCGGCTGTGATATAGGTGTTCTGGTAGGTCCAGTCTGCATCGACATCGCGCTTGTAGAACAAGTTGAGCCAACCACTGCTGATGTTGGCATAGAAGCGCAGCACGTCGCCCTTTTTTGCCTGCAGTTCCGGGGTGATGAGTTCGTAGGCATCGCTGTCGGTGTGAGGTGCATACGACTTCTCGCCTCCGCCCATGCCCATGATCGCCATCAAATCCATGCCACCACCTTTGGTAATCTGCCAGCCTGTGGTGCTCCATCCTAAGGGCAGATCTATGTTCTGGCCCTCCTCGACTATAAAGTCGGGCTCAAAGTCCTCCGTCCAAGCGTCTTCGTAGGTGATGTACGCCGACAGGTAGATCATCTGCGTGGCTATCGGGCAGTTTGTCGGGGCGAGAACGAGGGCTGCCTGATGGGCGCCCAAAGCCTCAGCGTTGTAATTAAATGTCACGTCAATATTGGTGTTGGCGCAGTTGGCAGTAGGATATGAGTTCCTCAATTGTTTCCGCCGTGAACAAGATAAGCAATGGAGAATGAACTGCCATGTGGAGATTTACAGCAGATTCTGTGATTTGGTGGTAAAAAAATACAGGGAGTCACGAGAGGTGAAGTTCTACGCCAGTCTGCTGAACCTCACCCCTAAGTATTTTAGCAAAGTTATACGCTATGCTACCGGAGGTCTCTCCCCGGGCGAATGGATTGAACAATACGTGACAGCGCAGGCCAAGCGACTCATTGACTTACGTGCCACACCGACGCTTCAGGAAACGGCCTTCATGCTCGGCTTTTCCGAACCCACATCCTTTTACCGTTATTTCAAGCGCGTTACAGGAATGACCGCAAAACAATACCGCGACAGAAACCAATTTTAAAAAATGTCTTTGGAAATTTTGACACTTTTTTATTGCACCGACTGCTACATAGTCGCTCGCCAGCACCTCGAAACGGTTCCGCTCCTTCGTATAGTTGAATGATTCTTATAAACCGTCTTTATTCTTCCTTGCTTGTTTTAATTGTATTTCATTCTGGTTCCGGAAGCGGATGGTCTGCGTCTCAGAGTTCAACTCCTCGATGATGGCGATTGACTCCAGACGATAGCCTTCCTTGCGCAGCAGATGACCACCCATCTGCTGGCCTTTTTCCACGGCGATGCCGATGCCAGCCACCTCGCCGCCGGCTTGATGCACCAGGTCGATGAGTGCATGGGCAGCCTGACCGTCGGCCAGAAAGTCATCAACTATCAGCACGCGGTCTGTCGGATGCAGATAGGGTTTTGACACAAACACTTTGTTCATCTGCTTGTGGGTAAAGGAGTAGGCTTGTGACACGTACTTGTTGTCAGTGCTGTTGGCAGTCTCACTCTTTTTGGCGAACACCACGGGCACATCGTACAGATTACCCAGCATCGTGGCGATGGCGATGCCGCTGGCCTCGATGGTCAGTATCTTGTTCACCTCTATATCACCAAACCGCCGTTTCAGTTCTTCTGCAATCTGGCGCATGATACTGATATCTATCTGGTGATTCAGAAAATTGTCAATCTTCAGTATGTTACCGGGTTTGACTATGGCATCGCTTAGGATCTTTTCTTCAAGAAAGTTCATCGTTGTTCGTTATGGTTGATTACTGATTCATCAAATTCATCTCAGGATATTCGCATCAGTGGTTTTACTCAGTTCCATCCTGTCGATATCCGGCATCCAGTATATTAAATGCCTATTTCGGTTAATGAAATCTTATAAAACGCTGCAAAAATATAAAATTTAATTTAATAATCTTGTGTCGAAATGTGATAATTGTGTTACCGCTCTAAACATCACCAGCGATGATGCTGTGTCATTACTCGAAGATTGTATAGCCCCAACCCAATCCTTCTCCTCCAAAGAAACATACATAGTGACGTGGTAAATACAACACGTGAAAAAAACATGTAAGAGGCGATTTTCTCAGATTAAATTCTTATATTTGCCATGTCACTGATGGTTTCGCTTCTTTTGATTTGCAGCACTAAGGGATGTGTATTACCTGATGTGTAAAATTCTGGCCAATTTCTTGTTGCCCCAAAATTTATATAAACTGTTTAACTTAAGTGCTGCTGGTTTTTTGCGAATGACAAAGAGATTCTTTGTGGAAGCAGTCGCCATCCTGTTTTGTGGCCTTCTTCCAATACATGCACAGCTGCAGACAGAAAAGTTCACAATAGCGACGCTCAATGTCGACGGACTTCCTGATAATCATGTCTGGATGGCAGAACTCGACGACAACAGGCTTGTAACCAACCTGTCGCTGCCCGGCACACACGACGCTGCTACTGCCGAGGGATGGGAGGGACTGATCGGAGAACTCTTCGGTGAAACGTCTGCACGAGCTCAGGACCTCACAATTGCCGAGCAGTGGGCAGTGGGTGTGAGGGTGTTCGACATTCGTCCGCAGAAAGACGGAAAGGTGTTGCGATGCATGCATGGTGTCGCGGGCACAAAACTGTTGGTAGGCGACTTCTTCTCCAAGATGCGCGACCTCTTGGCTGCATCGCCAACGGAATTTGCCATCGTGACAACAAAAATTGACACCTCAGCAGGTGAGCCTGAGGTGGTTGAGTGGGCGCCGATGTTCAACGCTCTTATACATAGTGACTCTCTGCGCCAGTGTTTCGTGGAGTTCAATCCCAGAATGACTGTGGGTGAACTGCGTGGAAAGATTTTGCTGCTTTCACGCAACAAGTATGCTGACGTGCCTCTGGGTGGCTTCATTACAGGCTGGTCGTCTGATAAGGACTTTGCAAATCAGCAGGGCGGTAAAATCACCGGCAGTGATGGTTGCAAATGTCCGTTGTGGATGCAAGACTATTTCGAGCCCAACTCCGACCGGGAGGGCAAGGATCAAGCCATCCTGCGAATGCTTGATGCGGCGATGGCACGCGACTTGACCGTAAAAGAACCTGCATGGGTGATGAACTATACAGCAGGCAATACCAAGTCGTTCCTCTCCGATGGCTACCGTGAGAACGCTGTCTATGCTAACCAAGTGATGATTGACTACTTGAACGACGAAACTCATACTGGCTCCACAGGCATCGTGTTCATGGACTATGCCGGTGTGGATTTCTCCAATAGCACTAACGGCAAAAAGGTATACAATGTGAAGGGGCTGGAACTGGTGCAGACGCTCATCGCACAGAATTTCCGCAAAGATGCTGACGGTATTGAAAAGGTAGATTATTCAATGTCCAATGGCCAGTCAGAATCGTGGTTCACAATCGACGGACGCAAACTCTCGCGCCGCCCCGTCTCGCCAGGCATTTACCTGCATCAAGGACGGAAGGTACTTGTTAGATAAATGTGTCTGCTAAGTCATACATAATGCCCATTGGGAGTTATTCGCTATCCTCTTCTTGATGCTGTTCCAGATACTCCTTGGGCAGCATGCCAAACTCTTTCTTGAAGCATTTTGTGAAATACTTCGGTGTGTTGAAACCCACTTCCATGGACAGTTCGCTGATGCGGATGTCAGGCTGCTGGCGAAGGATTCGGCAGGCTTCTTTCAGACGGATGCTGTTGATGAAACCGGTGACATTCTGGCCAGTCAATGCACGAAGCTTGTTGTATAGAGTCGAAGAACTCACACAGAGGTCCGAGGCAAACTGCTCGCGGTCGAAGTCGCTGTCGTCCAAATGCTTTTTCACCGTGTCGATGCACTTTTGAATGAACACCTCGTCGGGTGAGGAATAATGTTGCTCTTCAACCTTGAAGTCGGTCTGACTGATGAATTTGCGGCGGATGCGCTCCCGGTTTTGGATGATGTTGTCGATACGGAGTTGAAGGGCCTGAAGCTTGAAAGGTTTGGTGATGTAGGCGTCGGCTCCCGTTTCAAAGCCTATCATTAAATCTTCCTCGGCTGTCTTGGCCGTGAGCATCACCACGGGCAACTGACCATAGTCGGGCGAGTTCTTGATCTCGCGGGTCAGTTCTATGCCGTCCATCACGGGCATCATGACATCAGTGATGACGATGTCGAGGTCATGACGGTTGATGATGTTCAATGCCTGACGGCCGTTGCGGGCTGTATAGACATTGTAACGGGGTGAGAACAGCCGGCTCATCAGTTCCAGCAGTTCTGTATTGTCTTCTACAATGAGCATCGAGTAGTCGCGTTGGCTATCATTCTCTATCAAGGTTGGGACATAGTCTTCCTCCTGCTCGATATTGCTGTCTGGCTGCTTGTCCATCTGACGGTTGTCGGCGGTGATGTCTATCTCGCTCTCCTTGTAGCTGGCTTTGTCTATCGGGAACCGAACAGTGAATACCGTTCCCGCATTCTCCTTGCTCTGACAGTCGATTGTGCCGTGATGGAGCATCACGAGGTCATGGGTAAGCGAGAGACCGATGCCTGTGCCTAAAGTGTTCATACGGCGATAGTCTCCATCTAAAAAACGACTGTACAAATGCTTTAACTTGTCTTTTGAAATGCCTATGCCTTCGTCACTTACGGTAAGGCATGCAACCTTTGATTTAGTGGTGAGCTCTACCACAATGGTGCCTCCATCACGGTTGTACTTGATGGCATTGGACAACAAATTGTATACTATCTTGTCTACCTTGTCCTTGTCGAACCAGGCATCAATTCCTTCATCTGGGCATTTCACGATGAGCCTGCTGTCCTTTGATTCTGCCATGGGGCGGATATTGTCGCAGAGTGTGGAGACAAAGGCCGAAAGGTCGCCTCTGGCAACGAGCAGGCGAAGTTGGCCTGCCTGTGACTTGCGAACCTCGAGAATCTGACGAAGCAGGCGGGTCACACGATGGATGTTGTTCTGGATGAGGCCGTAATTCTCACCAAATTGTGGGGCTTTGTCTTTCATGTCGTCCACTGATGCGGAGATGACGGTGAGCGGGGTGAGCAGTTCATGGGTGATATTGGTCAGTACCACGCCCATGGCAAGGCGGTTCTTGGTCTTGAGATAATTCTGATACCAGTGGATAATGCCGAATATGATGAGTGCGGCAAGCAGCACATACAGCAGCTTGGCCCACCAGGTGAGATACCAAGGTGGCAGCACTTTTATCTTGATGGAATAGGGCAATTCTGTCCATCTGCCGCAGTTGTCGGCGGCTTTCAGGTGTAGTCGGTAAGTGCCGGCTGGAAGGTTCTGAAAGGTGACGCTGTGCTGATTCAGGCCGGCAAAATGCCAGCTGTTGTCGTAGTCCTCAAGCCTGTATTTATAGCGGATCTGCTCCTGATGGCTGTAGGTGAGCAGCGAAAACTCAATGGTGAACTTGTCTATGCTGGAAGGAATGGTTATTTTCCGCGCCATGAAAGGGGTGGAGTTTAAAATACGCCGTTGAAGGTGCGGGTCGATAAACTCAAATGGTCGGTTGTCTATCAGCAGGTTGGTGACCACTAATTGGGGATTTTTCATGCCCATGGCTCCCAAATTCTTGTCGGGTACGAATGAGAAGAATCCTTTTTGGCTCCCGAAAAACAATTCGTTGCCAAAGCGGCAAGAGGAGTTGGGCGAAAAGCGCATGTCGTACATTCCATCCTCTGTACCGTAGTTGGAGATGACAGGTGTCTCACCATTGTCAAACGAGAGTCGGAGCAGGGCATTCTCGGTGGTCAGCCACAGACCGCCTAAAGCGTCCTCCTCTATGGCATAGATACTGCTGCCGGGGATATGATAATGGTAATTGACTGCTTCAAAACGGTCGGTGGCAGCGTCAAAGCGGAACAGGCCGCCACTCATGGAGATAGCCCATAGCCTGTGATGGCTGTCCTCATGACAGGCAATGGCATCGTCGATGGGATAACCGCCGTTGCTTGGACAATAGTGACGGAATTGCAACTTTTCGGGGTGACGGGCGTCACCGATTGCGCAGATGATGCCTTCATTCTCCGTGGATATCCATACCCTGCCTTTTGCATCTTCTGCAAAAGAGCTGATATCACAGGTGGAGAAATCGTCATCGCCGTCTTTCATCGTTAGGGTCTTGCCTTGGGTCTTCGAGGTGGCCACACTGACCTGCGACGATTGTCCTATCCACACTGCGCCGTTGCGTTGCCGGAGCAATGCCTTTACACTGTAGGAGTTCAGATAGGAGGTGTTCTGGTAGGAAAGTAGTTCCACGGGCTTTCCTTCCTGCCACACAAGGATTCCTCTGCTGCTGGCAAACCAGAGCTCACCGCCCACTTCCACCATCGAGGGGATGGACTGTAGGCTAACGTCTTCGCCGCCGACATCTTTGTTGAATCCGGGTATGTGTCGCCCATACAATGTCTCACCGGTTTGACGGTCGTATCGGGCCAGACCGTAAGGACGAAGACCGAGCCAGAAATAACGGCCGTCGTTGGTAAAGACCGATTTTGTGCAGCTTACAAGCAACTGCTGACCGTTCTCAGGCAGATTGTAGTGGCGGAAAGGGGATGCCAATGTGCTCAGATGCACCACACCGTTGTTCTGTGTGAGTACCCACAGGTTGCCATGACCGTCGGCGTGGATGTCGTTGCAGAAATGCAACATCCCGTCGTAGTTGGCCACCTTGTCGGTGTTCATGTCGATATACGTGAAACCCTCAAGACAACTGCCCCATAAAGTATGGCTCGCCGAGTCTTCCACCAGGCGGTAGTAGGTGCGGAAGTCATTGCGCTCGTCATTAAACAGATGAACGACTGGATGTTTGGTGTCAGTGGGGTCGTCAATACGCTGGATGCCGTTCTCCCAAGAGCCAATCCACAGTCGGCCACGCCTGTCCATGTGCATAGAGTAGACTGTATTGCGCTTGTTGATTTTCGGAAAGAAGGTGGCCTTGCCCGTTTCCCGGTTCAGAAGAGCCAGCCCGTAAGCCCACATTCCGACATACATATTGCCTTTGTTGTCTTCCTCAAACGACATCACTCCGCCTGGCATTTGATAGTGCATAAAACGGTCGTTCTCCTTGTCATAGCGGGAGACACCGGCTGTTGTGCCTATCCATACCGTACCGTCGTGCGAGGTGAATAGGGTGTTGATTCCTCTGCGGTTCTCTCCCTCCAAGTGATAAGTGCGGAATTCGCCGGTGGGGATGTCAAAGCGCACCAGACCATCGTGGGTGCCTATCCAGATTCCCTTGTCATGGTCTTCTGTCAGTGTGCGGACATAGTTGTTCGGCAAGATACCGGGTGAGTAGGCATCACTTCTGAAATTATGGAAAGTATATCCGTCATAACGCAAGAGGCCTTGTTCGGTGCCAATCCACATCATGCCGTAACTGTCGAACAGCAGGCAACGGGCATCTAGGGCTCTTGCCAGTTGGGTCTGCGACATCATCCGTAATGGCGGTGTTTGCGCAATGGAAGTCAAACAGCACCACAGGAGGAAAGACAATTGGTATACTCGTTTCATTAACAATTGTGTTGTCGGTCAAGGCAAAAGTACGAAAATCTTGTTTAATGAGCAAAAATCAAGGTTCGTTTTTCTCTTTTTATACCTTTAGGTGATGAAAATCACGATTTGTTCCCTTCAAATCATAATATGGAGAAGTGAATACGATTCTTTTTTCGCATTTTTGTGCCATTATTAACCGGTGTGAAAATAATACTATCCTTAAAATGAGAAAACATATCTTCTTAGCAGCATTTTACTTGTTCGCTGTAATCTCCGCTGTGGCTCAGCAACCAAAACTGAAAAGCATAAGAAGTGGCCAGCTGTGGCCCGACGACTCTGGGCAGCACATCAATGCCCATGGAGGCGGTGTCCTGAAGTTTGGCGACACTTTCTACTGGTTTGGGGAACACAAGGCCGACACGACATCGAGGGCGATGGTAGGTGTCACTTGTTATTCCTCGAAAGACCTCATCAATTGGCACAATTGTGGCGTGGCGCTGAGTGTGAGCGACCAGCCGGGGAGCGACATAGAGCGTGGGTGTGTGTTGGAGCGTCCTAAGGTGATATATAATAAGGTCACGGGAAAATTCTGCATGTGGTTTCATTTGGAATTGAAGGGTCAGGGCTACAAGGCTGCACGATATGGGGTGGCGGTGGGCGACAGACCTGAAGGTCCATACAAGTTTCTCTATTCTCAAAGAGCGTATCCTGGCACTTATCCAATGGAGTTCGGAAAAGATGAAATGGCTGTTGTCGACACACTTGAGATGGAACACTTCAAGGTGTGGTGGAAGCCAGACTGGTACAAGGCCATTGCCAAGGGGCTTTTTGTGAAGCGTGATCTGGCCACGGGACAGATGTCGCGCGATATGACTCTTTATGTCGACGACGATGGAAAGGCTTATCATATCTTCTCGTCGGAGGATAATCTGACTCTGCACATTGCTGAACTGACCAACGACTACCTGCACCATACAGGCCGCTACACTCGCCTGGCGCCGGCCGGACACAATGAGGCCCCCGCCATCTTCAAAAAAGACGGGACTTACTGGATGATAACCTCCGGATGCACGGGATGGGATCCCAATGAGGCGCGTATGTTCTCCGCACCTAGTATTTGGGGACCGTGGACGCAGCACCCCAATCCATGCGTGGGTGATAAAAAGGAAATCACCTTCGGAGGGCAGTCTACCTTTATTCTGCCATTAGACGATGGGCGATTTGTCTTCATGGCGGATATCTGGCGCCCACGCCATCCGAGCGATGCCCGATATATATGGCTTCCGATAGAATTTGTAGATGGAAAACCGGTCATCCGATGGCAGGATGAGTGGAATCCGGGTATAACCGCGCAATAATAACGATTTGTTCCCCCAAAATCATAATGGGGGGACATTGATTTATATCAATTCTCCTACCTTTGCCCACAATATTTGTGGCTGTTTGTAACCAACACACGTAATCGTTTACGAAGGATTTATTTATCAATCAACCATAACATTAACCTAAAAAACAATTAAATGAACTATGCTGATTTGAAAAAGCCATCTCTAAGATTATTGATCGCGATGGCATTGGCAGGCGGAATGACTGCATTCCCACTGTCGACAATGGCAAGACCGGCTGTTCAGGAGGTCCAGCAATCGGGCGTCGTGAAAGGTCAGGTCGTAGACAAGAGCGGTGAGCCTATTATCGGCGCCACCGTAAAAGTGGCAGGCACCAATATCGGAGTAGTGACCGACTTCGACGGTAACTTCGAGTTGCAGGATGCACCCGCATCTGGCGTGCTGAGCATCACCTATATTGGTTATAAAAACCAGGAGATAGCCTATAAGGCCGGACAGAGACTCAACGTGGTGATAGAGGAAGACTCGGAGACACTGCAAGATGTGGTGGTCGTGGGTTACGGTACAATGCGTAAGAAAGACCTTACCGGATCTGTTGTACAGATTGACCCGAACAAGATTGCCGACCAGAACCCTGGTAGCGTGCAGGACATTCTTCGTGGTACACCTGGCCTGCAAATCGGTTTCGACTCTTCTGCCAAGGGAGCAGGTGCTTCCATCCAGCTCCGTGGTCAGAACTCGCTCTATACCGAGGCTTCGCACAATGCTCCGCTCATCATCCTCGACGGCATGCAGTTCAGCGGCGAACTCTCCGAGATCAACCCCGACGACATCGCACAGATCGATGTGCTGAAGGATGCCTCGTCGGCTGCTATCTATGGTGCCAAGGCTGCCAGTGGTGTGATTATCATCACCACTAAGAAAGGTAAAGAGGGCAAGCCGGTCATCAGCCTGAGCATGAACCTTGCCGCCAATACGAAGGCTCAGTATCGTGAGGTGTTCAGTCCCGAGGAGTATATGACCTACCGTGAGGACTGGTTCAAGGCTCAGACCTATGGTTACGATGAGAATGGCAAGTGGGGCTACTACAGCAAAGACAGCAACGTGCCGGCCGGATACTATGACAATGTGAACAACATTGGCAAATACGGACTCAGCACTGATCAGTGGTCCACTATGGGCGCAAAGACGCTCCAGTCAGGAGAGTCGGCACTGAGTCTCTATGCACGCCGTATGGGTCTCGACGCTGACGCCGCACTGGTGATGGAGAACTTCCTGGCCGGCAAGACTTACGACTGGGAGGACGCTACCTTCCGCACAGGTTTCAACCAGGACTACAATGCCAGCCTGTCGGGTGCCACTGACAGGGTGAATTATTACCTGAGTTTCGGTTACCTTAACAATGAGGGTGCCATTCAGGGTGACGAATACTATGCCTACCGTGCCAACATGAAGGTGAACGCAAAGATTACCGACTGGCTCGAAATGGGTGCAAACGTCAATTTCCAAGACCGAAGTGACACATCGTCACCTGTTCCTCTTGGAAGCAACTATTGGGACGACAACCAGCTGCGTGAGTCGCCTTATGCTGCCCGTTACAACGCCGACGGTACGGAGAATCAGTATCCTCGCAGTGGCAATCCCACCAATGGTGGTTACAACTATCACTTCAACCAGCAATTCATCGACTTGGAGAAGGGTTATACCGTACTCAACACCATTTTCAACGCCAAGGTGACCTTACCTTACGGATTCACTTATCAGTTCAATATTGCACCGCGCTTCCAGTGGTTCTACGACCGCTATTGGATGTCGGCCGATCTGCCTAACAGTGACCCCGCAACACGTGGCTCGAACCGCAACTCGTCGAAGAATTTCAACTGGAACCTGAACAACAC
>JAEEGL010542371.1_pt1 | contig 20929 bp, 21 predicted proteins | sample 9134231 | NCBI WGS metagenome assembly JAEEGL01 (sample SAMN16246548, study PRJNA631951) | gut metagenome | biome: gut microbiome; feature: rumen; material: fiber-attached | host: Bos | place: Iran: Karaj | collected 2018-10
AACAAGCTCGTCATGGACGAGTGCTACAGGAAGTGCAAGGAGATCGGCGGCCAGGTATCCGGCGAGCACGCGATCGGCCACGCGAAGAAGGCGTACCTGCTGGAGTCCGTGGGTGAGACAGCCTACGGCATCATGGGACAGATCAAGAAGGTCTTTGACCCGAACCTGATCCTCAACCCCGGCAAGGTCTGCACCACAATCGAGTAAGCTTTGAGCTTCGGAATTGTTCTGCATGAACCGGAGCAGCCAGGCAATACCGGCGCAATCGGGAGAACCTGTATCTGTGCCGGCGCAAGTCTGCATCTGATCCGCCCGCTCGGTTTTCTCACGGACGAAAAATCGGTCAGGCGCGCAGGTCTGGACTACTGGCCAAGGCTCGGTGTCAGAGAGTATGACAGCTACGAGGATTTCCTCAAACAGCATCCCGGCGCTCGGGTCTGGTTTCTGACGACAAAGGCGCACAGAACCATTGCGGAAGCGGACTACCGGGACGGTGATTTTCTGATGTTCGGGAAAGAGAGCGCGGGCATACCGGAAGAGATTCTTGCTGAGGCGCCGGAGCGCTGCATCCGGATTCCCATGCGGGAAGGCGAGCGTTCCCTGAACCTCTCAAACGCAGCCGCCATCGCCCTGTATGAGGCGCTGCGGCATATCGGTTACGCAGGTCTGGAGAAACAGGGCGAACTGCACCGCCTGAAGTGGAGGGAGGAATAGCACGTGCTGCCGAAAGATCCTTTTATCCTGCTGAGCTATCTCAATATGAAACTGCGTGATGAGTATTCCTCACTGGATGAGCTCTGTGATGACCTTGATGCGAGCGCAGAGGAACTTCGCGAAGAGATGGAACGGGTCGGCTTTCGCTATGACCCCGAACAGAACCGGTTTCTGTAAAACCCAATATACAGTAAAACTCCCTCCGGCTTCAGCCGGAGGGAGTTTTACAATTTCATATGGTTTTATTTCAGGATTTTCTTGATAAACGGCGGGCGTTCTACGGGCTCGATGCTGAATTCGTAACAGCCGCGCACAAGATCTACAGCCTCCTGACCGCGTACAGGGTCGGAGGCAAAAACAGTTGCCAGAGAGTCGCCGGGAACGACAGCGTCGCCCAGCTTTCTGTGAAGAACCACGCCGACAGCGGGGTCAATGCTGTCTTCCTTGGTTGCGCGTCCGCCGCCGAGCTTCATGCTCACAAGGCCGACAGCCTCCGCGTGAATACGGCTTACAATCCCCGGCTTTTCCGCCGGAACGTCCAGACGGTAAGCGGCCTGAGGGAGCAGTTCCGGATGAAAGATGGCTTTATCATCTCCGCCCTGTGCCTTTACCATTTCCGCGAGCTTTTCGAGCGCACGGCCGCTTCGCACCGCTTCCCGGAGCATCGCCTCGGCGGCCTCATGACTCTCTGCTGCACCGGCCTCTGTCAGCATGCAGCTGCCGAGCGCCAGACAAAGATCGAGAAGATCTCCCTCATCCTCTCCTTTGAGAACAGAGATTGCTTCCTGCACTTCCAGCGCATTGCCGACAGCATAGCCGAGGGGCTGATCCATATCTGTGATAATTGCCGCGCATTTCCGCCCGGCAAGCCTGCCGATACGGGTGAGGTTTCGGGCCAGCTCCTCCGCCTGCTCCGTCGTTTTCATGAAAGAGCCATCTCCGCACTTGACGTCCAAAACGATGACATCGGCGCCGGAGGCAAGCTTTTTGGACATAATGGAGCTCACGATCAGCGGAATGGACGGAACAGTGCCGGTGACGTCGCGCAGGGCATAGAGTTTCTTGTCTGCAGGAACCAGGTCCGCGGTCTGGCCCATGATGGCGATGCCGTGGCGGTTAACGTTTTCAAAAAACTGCTCTTCCGTCAGTGAGGTGGAAAAGCCGGGGATGCTCTCCAGCTTATCGATGGTTCCGCCGGTATGACCGAGTCCGCGCCCGGACATTTTGGCAACCTTCAGACCGCAGGCCGCGACCATCGGACAGAGGACAAGACTGGTCTTGTCACCAACCCCGCCGGTGGAATGCTTATCCACTTTAATGCCCTCAATCGGACTGAGATCGAGTACCTCGCCGGAGTGCATCATAGCCATGGTTAGGTCCAGCATTTCACGCTCATCCATGCCCTGGAGCAGAATGGCCATACACATGGAAGACATCTGATAGTCGGGGATGCTGCCTTCGGTGTAACCGGAGATCATGAAGGAAATTTCTTCGGTAGTGAGGGCATTTCCGTCGCGTTTCTTCGCAATTAAATCGGTCATTCTCATGATTTGTTCCTCCTGATTTCAGAACAGGAATCCACCGTCAACGGTCAGTACCTGTCCGGTTATATATTCTGCTTCTGCCAGATGAAGGACGGAGCGCGCAACTTCTTCCGGTGTTCCGAAACGTCCGAGAGGCATTTCCCTGCGCAGTTCTGCCAGTGTCTCCTCTCCAAGCACCTGGATCATATCCGTGTCAATCACTCCCGGGGCAACACAGTTTACCCGGATGCCGCTCGGTGCAAGTTCTGCCGCCAGGGAGCGGGTCAGCCCGATAATTGCGTGTTTAGAGGAGGAGTAGGCGCTCTCACAGGATGCCCCGTGACTGCCCCAGATGGAGCTGATGTTGATGATACAGCCGCTGTGCGCATGCAGCATCGGGCCGATGACCGCCTGACTGCAGTTGAAGCAGCCTCCAAGATTGACGGAGAGGATGCGGTGCCAGGTCTCATAATCAACGTCCTGAAACTGCTGCTGCCGGGCAATTCCGGCGTTATTGACAAGCAGGGAGATATGCCCCAGCTGCTCTTCTGCAGCCCGAACCATAGCGTTCACCTGCGACCGGGCAGAGACATCTGCCTGAACGCACATCGCGATGCAGCCCTCGCTGCGGAGCTCACGTACCAGAGCTTCGGCTTTCTCCTTCTGCTCAAGATAATTGATGCACACAGACCAGCCGCTGCGCGCAAGAAGGGCGGCAATTGCCGCACCGATCCCGCGGGAGGATCCTGTGACAAGCGCAGTTTTTTTCATGCTTTATGCCTCGCTCTCGCCGCCGGTGAGACTGGTACGGATCAGATCCTGAACATGCTCTGAGAGCTTGTCCGTGCGCATGTCCCTAACGGTGTCGGCAGGAATACACTCCAGAATGTCCAGGTAAACGGCTGTGGTTGGGAAGGGTTTTATGTATTTCAGTTTTTCAGTGCCTCGGATGGATGCGACCACAACGGGAACCGAGGCCTTCTGAGCAGTCTTGAAGCTGCCGGCGTGAAACGGAAGAAGATCAGAGGTCTTGCTCCGGGTTCCTTCCGGGAAAATCCCGATACTGCAGAGATCACGCTTCAAATAATCCGCTGCGGTGAGAATGGTCTTCAGAGCCTCACGGTTGTTTTCCCGGTCGATCGGCAGATAGCCTGCGGCGTAGCCGGGACGCCCGATAAAGGGAATTTTGAAATTGGAGGGTTTGGATATAAATGAAATATTATACTTCCGGAGTTTGTCCATGATAATGAGAGGATCATACATGGAGCGATGATTGCAAACAAAAAGAAAGCGGCTGCCCTCCGGTAATTTATCCAGCCCGGAAATGACCGCGTGTACCCCGGCATACCAGTTGACAACGCCTGCCATGGCACTGCAGCCAAAACGGCAAAGCTGATTCTGCTTTGCCAGCGGCCGTTTATTGGAAACGGTCATGCCGACCAGACAGAAGAAGGTCAGACAGGCCACGTGAAGCAGAAAGTAGACTCCCAGACTGATGAGCAGCGCTGAGAGAAGGCTGTGCATGTTCAAAAGAAGAAGTATAAAGCACAGGAGAGAGCAAATTGAAAAGCACAGAATAAGACCCATGATGTTATCTTACCTCTTGTCAGAATTTTCAGAATCAATCAAAGCTCAGGTTCCAGACAATACCTTCCGGAAGTGCAGAATCGGAACAGAGATAGGGCACTGTCTCCTCGCGGAAACCGGGAAGGGATCGTAAAACCGAAGTGGGGCCGAGCCATTCGGGGATGACCCAGACACCTTCGTCCTCAAGAGCGCAGAAGATGCTTTCACCGGCGGCAAACAGCCCTCCGCCGCAGTGTGCGCACAGCCTGCTTTGAAATTCCATAGCGGCCGGATCCAGCCCGGCATGAGGCTTCGTGCTCAGCATTTTCTCGCGACGGGCTCCATATTCTGAGGAAGTCAAAAGCTCGCGGTCCGGAAGAATATCCGAGAAATATCGAGTGCGCGCCGTGACATGCCGCAGGGAGAGTATATCCCGGTACCAGTCGTAGAGAGACATCTCTGCGGGAAGAGTGCAGAGCAGCTCTGCCCCGGCTTGGCGGCCCAGTTCCGCGGCACCTTTGCTGACAGCAGAGCCAAGCCCTCTGCCGCGTGCGTTCTCCTCGGCTGCTACGGCATACAGGTAGGCACAGCGTTTTGGAGCCCGTCCCGGATTTGAAAGGCGAAAGCCGGTTATGACGGACGCCATGGCGAGCAGGCTGTTATCTTCTTCCGCAATATAACAGCTGCCCATCCCGGGCAAAAGACGGAAAAAGTCGTCAACGAGCGCAGGCGGATCTCCAAAGACGCGGATCCAAAGAGATTTCAAAGCGGGAAGATCGTCCCGACGGTATTCCCGAAACCGGAAATTATTCATCGATCCAGCGGGCATGGTATTTTTCAAGCAGAAATTCGGGCTTGTATGAGAGTTTGGATTTGCGAAGGGCTTCAATACCCATGTCATCCTCTCGGTTTATATAGCGCAGGCCGGGATGTGCAGCCATCATGCTGCGGGTCAGTTCCCGGCAGACCATCGGATAGGCGCCGTTGATGTTGATCTCCGCTTTCTCAAAATGTACGTCAAAGGTGTCGGGACTGGTCATCTCCCCAAAAGAGAAACCGAGAACCTTCCCGCTGCTGCGGAGAACACCGCCCTCCAGTCCCAATTGTTCAAATGCAGCAAAAGCGCGGATGATGGCGTCGTGTTCATAGCTGATGCTGTCTTCCAGACGATCCGCATTTTCCTCCGTCCAGACGTCAAGCATGTCCAGACAGCCGGGGATCAGCGCGCGGGTCAGAGGAACGAAATCCCAGTCATGTTCCGCTTCAAAGCGGTTGCAGTGGTTTTTCTTACCGTGCATCGCTTTGCCGGCATAGGTAGCCAGGCGCTCTGCAGGGTAAATGTAGTCTGAAAGGTTCTCTTCCAGACAGTAGGAGAACCGGCCGGGGAACTCAGTATCCAGCTCACTGCGATGCTTTTCCGTCACACCGCGCAACAGCAGCGGGTAGTCTCTCTCTGCACAGAACTCCAGGAGGGCCTCAACCGCCGGACGAAGCGGGCCGCTGCCGATCGGAAACGCAAAAGCACGCTCATCGTTATAACGAAGCTTGGTGATCATCCTGTCCTCAAAACGGCAGATCAGCTGCTTGTAGAACTTGTCCCAGATATAGATGTTGCCGAAATTGTAGTCTGCGCTTGGGCTGTTCTCCGCCATGACGATGGGATCGACCCAGGCTTTGTCACAGAGTGTGACGGTTTTAAAGGATAAAGGGCTCATGAATTGCTGACACCTTACAGCGTCCTATACTCCTTTCGTATCTCTCTGAGATCCATAAATGCATCCGGGCGGCGGGACGGATCCCGCAGCAGTGCAGAAGGATGGAATGTGGCGATGATACGCCTGCCGTTCCGCTCAAACCACTGGCCGTGCTCCCGTGTAATGCGGAAGTCCTCGCGGATCAGGGACATCGCCGCAATCCGCCCGAGACAGACAATCAGCCGGGGGTTGACCAGGGCAATCTGCCGCTCCAGCCAGGGGCGGCAGGCGGCGATTTCCGAAGCCTGCGGATCCCGGTTGCGGGGTGGACGGCACTTGACCATGTTCGCAATGTAAATCTTGCTGCGGTCGAGATCAATCATCTCCAGCATGTCATCAAGAAGCTTCCCCGCAGGGCCTACGAAGGGCTCCCCCTGAAGGTCTTCCTGCTCTCCGGGACCCTCGCCGATGAACATCAGGTCAGAATTCTCATTTCCCACGCCAAATACCAGATTGTTCCTGCCCATACACAGAGAACAGGCACGGCAGGCGGCGCACTCGGCTTTGAGAGAACCCCAGTTATCCATCGCAGAAGACCTCCGGAAAATACTTGCAATCCCAGACATGCTGGTTTATAATACACAAGTCTGTACGTGTTTCTATATTTTATCATCTGCGGCGGTGAAACTCAACAGCAATTTTATTAACGGAGTAAAACGATGGCAGAGTTTTCTAACTATATGTCCCCAGGCAGAAAGGCTTATCTGATCGGGATCGGCGGCGTGTCCATGTCCTCGCTTGCAGAGGTTCTTATGGGAATGGGCATCAGCGTTACGGGTTCCGATTTTAACCGGAGCAAAAACGTGCTCTCGCTGGAAACCAAGGGAATTCCGGTCAACATCGGACATCGGGCGGAGAACATTACATCGGATATCGACTTCGTGGTGCGCACGGCTGCCGTTCATGATGAAAACCCGGAGATTGTCCGAGCGCGCGAGCTGAATATCCCGGTGTTTGAACGGACAGAGGCGTGGGGAACAATCTCAAAGGATTACAGCAACGCTCTCTGTATTTCCGGTACCCACGGGAAAACGACGACGACCTCCATGTGCACGCATATCCTGATGGCTGCAGATAAGGATCCCACTGTCATGATCGGCGGGACGCTTCCGCTCCTGAATGCAGGACACCGCGTCGGACACGGAAACGTCATTGTCATGGAAGCATGCGAGTATTATAACTCTTTTCTTTCCTTCCATCCTACCATTGCGGTCATCCTGAATATTGAAGCTGACCATCTGGACTTTTTCAAGGATCTCAGCGACGTGGAGAACTCTTTCCGGAACTTTGCCTCGCGCGTTCCGGAAGATGGGTATGTCGTGGCAAACTATGACGACGCAAACACCATGCAGACTCTGCAGGGGCTTGACCGCAAGATGATCACTTTCGGGCTGGACAAGCGCGCAGATGTCCACGCGGAGAATATCAAGTATATCGGTGCGAATTCCCGTTTTGACATCTACTACAAAGGGAAACGCTTTACCAATGTTACGCTGCATGTCCCGGGCGAGCACAATGTCAAAAACGCGCTTGCCGCAACGGCAGCGGCTATATGCATCGGAATCCGGCCCAATGCCGTCAAATACGGCCTTGCGGGCTTCAGCGGCGCAGGCAGACGGTTTGAGTTTAAGGGGAAATATAACGGCGCGGACGTCTATGACGACTATGCCCACCATCCGGGTGAACTGAAGGCCCTGCTGGATGCCGTGGAAAAGCTGAATTACAAGCGTACGGTGCTGGTGTTCCAGCCGCACACGTATTCGCGGACAGCGGCACTGTTTGAGGATTTTGTGGAGCAGCTCCAACGGCCGGATGTTGTTTTCCTTGCGGAGATCTTTGCAGCAAGAGAGCAGAATACCATCGGTATTTCGTCAGCGGATCTGGCGGAGAGAATTGAAGGCGCAGGTTTTTTCCCGACCTTCGATGAACTCGAAGCTGTTTTGCGGGAAACGGCCAAACCCGGCGACATTATCCTGACAGTCGGCGCCGGAGATGTGTATAAGATAGGTGAACACCTCACTGCGGAAAACGAAGAGTGAGAAGAAAACGGGGCGGTCAATCCCAGAAATACGGGACAGACCGCCCCGGCTTTTGATAAGAGCAGGCTAAGTGAATGAAAAGACGATAAAGGGACAGCGTTTACGGAGGAAACAAACCTTGAGAGACGAGCAGAAGCAGAATTTGATTGGAGAGATCCGGAAAGAGCTGTATCGGCTGCAGGACAGAGAGTACGGAGAATTCCAGAAAAAGCTGATCCCGACCGTCAGCCCTGAAACAGTAATCGGGGTGCGGACACCGGATCTGAGAAAATATGCGAAGATCCTGGTGAAACGGGAAGACGTGACGGAGTTTCTGCGGGATCTTCCGCATCGTTACTTCGACGAAAACCAGCTTCACGCGTTTATCCTGTCAGAGATGAAGGACTTTGAAGCCTGTATCCGTGAGGTGTGCACATTCCTTCCTTTCATCGACAACTGGGCAACCTGCGACCAGCTCTCGCCAAAAGTTTTCAAAAAACACCGTCCGGAGCTGCTCAGGTATATCAGAGAATGGATATCCTCTGACGAACTCTACACGATCCGCTTCGGAGTAGGAATGCTGATGGCGCACTTCCTGGATGAGGACTTTGACGAACGGTACCCGGATCTGGTTTCAGGCATTCGATCGGATGAATACTACGTCAATATGATGATTGCCTGGTATTTTGCGACAGCGCTTGCAAAACAGTATGAAAGGGTTCTGCCGTATATTGAGGAAAAAAGGATGGAACCGTGGACGCACAATAAGGCGATCCGAAAATCTCTGGAGAGCTATCGGATCAGCGCTGAGCAGAAGGAATACTTGAGAGGACTGATATGGAAATGAAACAAAAAAGGATACTGATGAGCGCGCTTGGCGTCATCATCTGCGGAATCAGCGTGGGCATGTTCAAGCATGCCGCTCTGGGAGTGGATCCCTTCCAGTCGCTGATGAGCGGTCTGGATGCGGTTATTCCTATCCGTTTCGGCACTCTCTATGTGATTGTAAACCTGATCCTTCTGAGCTTTGCCCTGCTGTTTGACAGGCATAAAATCGGTTTGGCTACGTTGATTAACCTGTTTCTCCTGGGCTATATTGCTGAGTTTTCCCAGAGCTGCTGCAGAGCCGTGTTTCCGGAAATGGGAATGCCGGGCAGGCTTGTCCTCCTGGTCATAGCGATCGTAATCATGTGCCTTGCGTCCTCCTTTTATTTTACTGCAGATCTGGGTGTATCCACATACGATGCTGTATCCCTGATCTGGTCTGAGAAGCAAAACCGCATTCGCTTCAAATACTGCAGGATCATCAGTGATTCAGTCTGTGTTTTATGCGGGGCTCTTCTCTGCAAGGCGGGAAACATAAGCGTGTTTGGCGCTGTTGGAATAGGAACGATCATCACCGCCTTTTTCATGGGCCCGCTGATTGAGCTTTTCAATCAGAAGGTAGCAGTCCCGTTCCTGAATAAATAAAACATAGGAAAAAACGGAGCGGCCTGCCCTGCATGCGTATGAGACAGACCGCTCCGGTATTTATTCACATCTTTCATCTTGAGGAAACGCTTTCCGAAACATCCTTTGGGAAGAGCAGAGTAATTGTGGTTCCGATGCCGGGTGTGCTTTCCAGCTTCAGCTCAGCGTGGTGAAACTGTGCGGCGTGTTTCACGATGGAAAGACCGAGCCCAGTCCCCCCAATGGCTTTGGAATGGCTCTTATCCACACGGTAAAAGCGCTCGAAGACCCGTTTCTGGTGTTCAGAGGGAATGCCGATCCCGGTGTCGGAGACAGTAAGCATTGCGCCTTCCGGTGTATTGCGCACGTTGACCGCTACACTTCCGCCCGGACGGTTATATTTGATTGCGTTGTCGCACAGATTGTAGACCATCTCGTTCAGCAGCAGCCAGACTCCGGCAACCTCCGCGGTTTCGCCGGTCAGATGGAGGGAGACATTCTGCCTTTCCGCCTCTGAACTAAGGCTGTCCAACGTGTCGGCGGCCAGACCGTAAAGGTCCACGTTTTCCGGCTGAATGGTGATGCCGCCCTCATCCAGTCTGGAAAGCTTCATAATATCGTCGACAAGGGAGATCATGCGCTGTGATTCCCGGTAGATATCCGCCGAGAACTCGCGGCTTTTCTCCGCAGGCACATCACCCTTGGCCATCAGCTCGGCAAAACCGGAAATGGAGGTCAGGGGCGTTTTCAGTTCATGGGAGACATTTGCGGAAAACTCCCGGCGCAGACGCTCCTGCTCAGTACGCTGTTCCATTATTGTCTGTTTCTGCTCCTGAATTCGGGTGACGAGGGGAATGAGCTCGGGGTAAGGACAGGCGTCGGGATGATCCAGATCCAGTTCATTGATGGGTGTTACAATCTTGCGGGCAGTGCGGAACGACACAAGAGCCGAGATCATCATAACCAGAATCAGAACCCATAGGACCGGACTCACGGTGATCAGCGCGTATTGAACTGCGCTCAGCGGCCGTGAAAGGCGAAGGACGGTACCGTCATCACACAACAGTGCATAGTACATCGTCTCACTGTTGCTGCTGTCTGAGTGCCGGATGCCCCGGCCTTCTCCTGCAGCCAAGGCTTCGGTCACCTCTGCATAATGAAGCTGATTGGCAAACGGGGTGGGAAACTCACTGTCATACAGGACCTCTCCGTCTGCATTGATCCAGGTGATCCGGTTGATTTCCCCCAATGTCTCCAGATAAGCCTGACCATTCATCTTGAGGCCATGCTCGGCATATACGGCTTCCTGCTGCAGAGCCAGATAGGTTTCATCTATGGTCTGAGCAACCTGCAGGGCAAAGAACAATATGGCGCAGAGCAGAAGAACCAGAGCGCCAAGAAAGAAAGAGGCACGAAATATTGTCTTATTCATGTTTCGTCACCATGGAGGCGATAGCCCACACCGCGGACGGTCTGAATACAGCTTCCGGCCGAACCCAGCTTCGCACGAAGAGTTCGGATATGGACATCCAGTGTGCGGTTTTCCCGCTCCATGCCCAGACCCCAGATCCGGTCAAGCAGAACTTCCCGTGTCAGAACACGGTCCCTGTTTTCAAAGAGAAGCTGGAGCAGCATAAATTCCTTATAGGTCAGATGTATGACTTCCCCGTCAACCCGGACTTCATGGCGCTCCGGACTGACGGACAGGGAGCCGAGCCGATATTCATCCGGGCGGGCTTCTGCAGGCCGACGACGCAGGACCGCGCGCACGCGCGCCGACAGCTCCATCATACCGAAAGGCTTTGAGATATAGTCGTCAGCGCCGGCATCCAAACCGGTGACCCGGTCATATTCGGTGTTTCGTGCGGTAAGCATGATCACAGGAAGTGCGGCTGTGCGCGTATCGGCACGCAGAGCTTTCAGAATGGAAATTCCGTCTTCTTCCGGCAGCATAATATCCAGGAGAACCAACTCGGGCAGGAGTTTCTCCAACGCAGCACGGAATTGTGACGGGCGTGCAAAACCCTGTGCCTGATAACCTTGATTCTCCAGCGCATAGACCACGAGCTTGCGAATGCTGTCATCGTCTTCTACAAGATAAATCATTTGACTCACCTCTTTGAACATCATATCATAGAAGCAAAACTGGAGACAAGGGGCAAAGCAATAACAATAGGCATTTAACCTTAATTTAACACAAATAAGGTTGCGTTTTTTACACTGCTCTATTATAATCCAGCCTGCATGTAGTGAAAGGTGTGTGTTTATGAATCCATTGCAGGTTATCACATTGCTCGCAGGCGTGGCAATGTTTCTGTTCGGCATGACGCTGATGGGAGACGGGCTGACAAAGGTTTCCGGCAGCAAGCTGGAACCGGTTCTTTTCAAGCTCAGCGGGACGCCGCTGCGTGCGCTGCTCCTCGGTACAGGAGTGACAGCGGTGATCCAGTCCTCCTCGGCGACGTCTGTCATGGCTGTCGGTTTTGTAAACTCCGGCATGATGTCGGTCAGGCAGGCAATTAACATTGTCCTTGGTGCAATCCTGGGGACAAGTATTACCGGCTGGGTCATATGCCTGAGCTATATCGAAGGTGCAGGCGGGATCAGCAGCATTCTCTCAACCACGACGCTGACCGGCGTGATTGCGGTGGCAGGTGTCATCCTCCGGCTCTACAGTAAAAAAAGCAGCCGGCAGCATATTGGGGATATTCTGCTTGGCTTTGCAATCCTGATGTCCGGCATGCACATGATGAGCGGCGCTGTAAGCGATCTGGGAAAGCAGCCGTGGTTTACGGGAATGATGACGTCGATGCAGAACCCAATTCTGGGTATCGCGGTCGGAGCGGTTTTTACCGCCGTTCTGCAGTCGGCATCTGCCGCGGTCGGCATTCTCCAGGCACTGTCGGTGACCGGTGCGCTGAGCTTTGAGGCGGCGCTTCCGCTGCTCATGGGAATCAATATCGGGGCCTCGGTTCCGGTCCTTCTCTCTGCCGTCGGCGCAAACGTCAAAGGAAAACGAGCATCCCTGATTTACCTCGTCACATCCGTCCTCGGTGTTCTTGGCTGTGCCTCCCTGTTTTATGTAGCCAATGCGATTTTCCATTTCTCCTTCATGGCGGAAGTCATGAACCCGTTCTCCACGGCGGGACTTAACACGGTTTTCCGGCTGCTCAATCTGCTTCTGCTGGCGCCGTTTACCGATGCTGTTGAAGCTTTGGTAACGAGACTTGTTCCGGATACGGGAGCCGATGAGCCGATCAAGACAAAGCTTCAGCTGGAAGAACGATTCCTCATGCATCCGCCTCTCGCACTGAGCCAGAGCTTTGAAGTGATGAAGGAAATGGCTGAGGAGACAAGACGATCGGTAGAGATTGCGACAGGCCTTCTCCACGAATACTCGGATGACGGCTTTCAGAAGGTGCGGGATCTGGAGACAGAAGTGGATGACTATGAAGACAGACTGGGATCCTATCTGCTCCGACTGAGCGGCCAGCAGCTGTCGATGCAGCAAAGCGGTGAAGTCACGAAATACCTGCATACGCTTTCAGACTTTGAGCGCATTTCGGACCATGCCCGAAACATCGCTGAGAGCAGTGCGGAACTCCATGAAAAGCAGTTGCTGCTGTCTACGCCGGCCCTCAATGATCTTGCCGTGCTTGACCGGGCGATCAGGAAGATTGTGGAGTTGACGGTTAACGCATTTGTTTTGGACGATCTATCGCTAGCAGGACAGGTGGAACCACTGGAGGAAGTGATCGACTTCCTCAGTGACGAGATGAAGATGAGACAGATCGGAAGGCTGCGCCACGGACAGGGCAATATCCTGCAGAATTTCGTTTTCAGTGACCTGATTACCAACTATGAGCGTATCTCAGACCATTGTTCCAATATTGCTCTGGATATGCTGCGGCTGGAGAAGGGAAGCTTTGATACGCATGAGTATCAGGAAAAGCTCCTGAATGGGACAAATGAGGACTTCAACGAGAAGTTTGAAGCGTTTAGAAAAGAATACGCGCTGTGACAGCGTGCACAGAGGAAGCAGAGAGAGCCGGGATATAAAACCCGGCTCTCTTCATTTACAGTCTCTTCAGACTTGCCTGATATAAGGATCAATTCCAAGCTTTTCAAAATTCTGCCCGCTGTTGTAGACGGCGAGCGCCATATCCAGAAGCGGCATGGCTGCCACGGCACCGCTCCCTTCCCCGAGGCGCATTCCTGCATTGATCAGGGGATCCAGCTCCAACGCGTCAAATAACAGCTTTGCGGCCGGGTCGGCAGGCAGGTGGCTCGCAATCATGGCGCCGACTGCAGTCGGGCAGAGGCGCTGTGCGCAGAGTGCTGCCGCCGCACTGACTGTGCCGTCAATCAAAACCGGGACATGACAGAGCGCGGCTCCGAGAAAGGCGCCGCACATTCCGGCAAGATCCAGGCCGCCAACCTTTGCGAGAACATCGACGGGGTCGGACGGATCCGGGCGGTTAAGCAGAAGCGCATCAGCAACAGCCTGTTTTTTTTGAGCCAGCCCTGCATCCGAGAGCCCGGCGCCGCGACCGACAATGTCTTTCGGGGAACAGTCCAGCAGGGAGGCGGCTACAGCTGCGGCAGTTGTAGTGTTGCCAATGCCCATCTCTCCGATCGCAAGCAGGCGGACACCGGCTTCCTTTTGCTGCTGCGCGAGTCGGATGCCGGCTTCAATGGCTTTGACGCACTCTGCCCCTGTCATCGCCGGCCCGACGGATATATCTCCGGTTCCGTTTCGAATTCGGCAGCTGACTACCTTGTCATGACCTGTAAAGTCGCGGATACCCATATCGATCGGGACTACCGTGCAGCCGGCGAGACGTGCCATCGGAGACACGCTGCTTCGGCCCTCCGCGAGCGCGCGGGCGACGGCGGCGGTGACCTCGCTGCCGCACTGGGTGACGCCGCGAGCAATCACACCGTTGTCCGCACAGAAAACCAGCAGGCTTTTTCCGGAGAGAGAGATTTCGGCGGAACCGGTCAGCGCCGCAATGCGGACAATGGCCTCTTCAAGAAGTCCGAGACTGCCCAGCGGCTTGGCCAGACTGTCCCAGTTTTGGCGGGCGGCTTGCGCCGCCGTCGGATCAGGAGGAAAAATAATGTTGCAGATGATACGAAGGTCTGTCATGTTTTCACCCGGCTTCCATACAACAGAGTTCATGCTGCCATTATAGCGCAGAGCGAGGAATTTGTCACGGGGCATCGAAGAACAGGAGGAGAAACTCTCCCTTGTCAGAAGGGGACGGGGATGATAGAATAACAGAAAACCAACGAAAAGACGGGAGATATCATGGTTCATTTTGTCGGGGCGGGGCCGGGAGCGGCAGATCTGATTACAGTTCGCGGAGCGGAACTTCTGAAAGCGGCAGATGTGGTCGTCTATGCAGGCAGCCTGGTGAATCCGGGGCTGCTGAAGCTGTGCAGACCGGGCACCGCTGTCTATGACAGCTCCCGCATGACGCTGGAGCAGATTATGGAGGTTATCTGCAGCGCAGAGGCAGAGGCGCAGACGACTGTACGGCTTCATACCGGAGATCCCGGACTCTATGGGGCAATCCGGGAGCAGATGGACGCGCTGGACGCACTTGGTATCCCATATCACGTGACGCCGGGTGTTTCCAGTTTCAGTGCAGCCTCGGCAGCGCTGGAATCAGAATATACCCTTCCGGGGATCAGCCAGACACTGATCATTTCAAGAATGGCAGGGAGGACACCGGTACCGGAGAGGGAAATGATACCCGGTCTGGCTGCACACGGCGCTTCGATGGTACTGTTTCTCTCGTCGGGTCTGCTGCGCGAGCTGCAGGAGGACCTCCTGAAGGGGGCATATTCGGAAGAGACGCCGGCAGCCATCGTGTATAAGGCGAGCTGGCCGGATGAGTTGATCCTGTGCTGCACCGTCGGAAGCCTGGCAGATACCGGGGAACAGCATGGGATCCGGAAGACCGCACTTGTGCTTGTCGGGGATTTCCTGAAAGGCAGCGGAGAACGCAGCTGCCTGTATCACCCGGACTTCTCGACCATGTATCGGGCTGCGGAAAAGGAGGGAGACGGACGATGAAGGTGTTTTTAATCGGCTGCGGCTGCGGCCGTGCGTCGTTTACCGCGGAGGCTGAGAATGCCCTGTCGGATGCGGAACTGATCATCGGGCCGGAGCGTCTCCTCAGTGAACTGCCTGATGAGGTGAACGGGATCAAGAAAGAAGCGGCCCTGCCCATGGACATCGCGAAAGCTATTCATCTGTTCGAAGGGGAGCGAGTCTGCGTGATGCTCAGCGGTGACAGCGGTTTCTTTTCCGCAGCGAGAAATCTGCAGCCCCTGCTGGAAGGAAAGGAACTTCGGATCCTTCCCGGCATATCCAGCATACAGATCCTTGCAGCGAGACTGAAGAGGCCGTGGCAGGACTGGAGGTTCTGTACCGCACACGGACAGGCCTGTGATCCGGTTTGGGAGCTCTGCCACGGAAAGCCCGTATTTTTCCTGACGGACAGGAACAACAGCCCTGATCACATCTGCCGCAGGATAACAGAGGCGGGGCTCGGTGACCTGTATGTGGCTGTAGGGGAGAACCTCGGTTCAGATCGGGAGCGAATTGTTGAGACGACCGCGAAGGATATTGCCATGGGACAATTCTCACCGCTGAATGTCGTTCTGATTGAGGCAGCGCCGAGAACAGCAGAGCGCGGCCCAGGACTGCCGGACGACTGCTTTGAACGGGCAGACGGCATCCCCATGACGAAGCGAATGGTGCGTGCAGCCATTCCTTCCCTGTTGGAGGTGAAAAGCGATGATGTCTGTTGGGACATTGGTACTGGAACAGGCAGCGTCGGGATTGAGCTGGCGCTTGTGTCAAAGAGCGTCTGGGGCGTGGAGCACAGCCCGGTAGCACTCAGGCTCGCAGAGAGAAACCGGAGGAAACTCGGCGCGTGGAATATGCATCTGATAGGGGGTAAGGCACCGGAAGCGCTTGCGGGGCTGCCTGTGCCGAATGCCGTTTTTGTCGGGGGGAGCGGAGGAGAACTGCAGCGCATTTTGCAGACAGTCTACACTGGCAGTCCTGCAGCGCGCATCTGCGTTTCAGCCGTAACGCTGGAGACTCTGGAGATGGCACGCAGAAGCATGGAGCAGCTCGGATGGCAGGCGGAGGTAACACAGCTCAGTGTGAGCCGGAGTCTCAGAACAGGAAACCTTACCATGATGCTGGCGCAGAACCCGGTGTTTCTGATCACGGGTGTTCCAAAATGAGAAAACTGATGATTGCTGCCATGCGCAGCGGATCCGGGAAGACCATTTTATCCTGCGGGCTGATGACAGCACTGAGACAGCGAGGGCTATCCGTTCAGGCGTGCAAATGCGGACCGGATTATATTGATCCGATGTTTCACAGCAGCGCGCTGGGGATCCCGAGCCGGAACCTCGATCTCTTCCTTCAGGGAAGGACAGGCATGCGGAACACACTGAAACACTGCAGCGCAGATGTCGTTGTCATGGAGGCTGCCATGGGATACTACGATGGGATTGGCGGTACCGACAGCTGCAGCGCCTGGGAAATCGCAGTCGAGACGGATACACCCGTCGTACTTGCCCTGAGACCACGCGGAGAGAGTGTCACACTTGCCGCGCAGGTGCGGGGTATGCTGGGCTTCCGTGACAGAAATATGATCCGGGGACTCGTTTTCACGGACTGCCGCGAAGCGCTGTACCGCTCCTTGCAGGGCTGCCTGGAACGGGAGACAGGCCTGCCGGTTCTCGGGTATCTGCCTCCGATGGAGCAGGCGACCCTGCCGGAGCGACATCTGGGACTTCTTACACCGAGTGAGATCGCCGGAATACAGGAGCGTTTCTCAGAGATTGCAGCGCAGATCCATCAGACAGTAGATCTTGACGGTCTGCTATCCCTGACGGAAGAGCATGCAGTCGCCAACCCGGTGAATCCGGTACAGTGCGAACATGAATGCCGCATTGCGGTGGCGAGGGATGAAGCCTTCTGCTTTTTATATGAGGACAGCCTGGACAGGCTGAAAAGTGCGGGAGCGGAAATCTGCTTCTTTAGCCCACTTCATGACGAGACCCTTCCGGACCAGACGGACGGGCTGTACCTGCCGGGAGGATATCCGGAACTGCACGCGGAGAAACTGGCGAAAAACAGAGTCATGCGCCAGTCCGTGCGGAAAGCGGTGCAGAGCGGACTCCCAACATTGGCGGAATGCGGCGGTTTTCTGTACCTTCAGGAGAGTATGGAGGATCAGAATGGAAAAAGCTGGCCAATGTGCGGCGTGATGAACGGGAAGGCGTTCCGAACCGAATGTCTGCAGCGATTTGGCTATGTACACCTGATTGCGGAACAGGACAGCCTGCTTTTCCGGAAGGGAGAGACGATCCCGGCTCATGAGTTTCACTATTGGGACTGCACGGAGAATGGTACGGATCTCCTTGCAGAAAAACCGAACGGCAGGAGCTGGCGCTGTGGTTATACCAATGAACACCTGTATGCAGCGTTCCCGCATCTGCATCTGGGCGGCGTACTGCCTCTTGCGGAGCGCTTCGCAGAGTCCTGCCGTATATGGAGGGAGAAGTCATCAGAGAGATAGAAAACAACAGGGGTGTCCTGAAAGGGACACCCCTGACTGTCTGATGCTGCAAAGGCTGGTTTTCGATTACGGGCTGACTGGAGCAGTTTTATCCGGACGGGCGAAAATGTTACAGAGAACTGCGCCAAGCGCGGCTGAGGCCACACCAACAAGAAGCGTTTCCCGGACGGTGAACGTGTCATACAGCATTCCGCCAAAGAGGCTTGCGAAGATGCTCCCGAGGGTTACGGTTCCATAAGACAGTGCCTGGCCTTTGGCGGAGTCCTTCGGATCGATGGTCAGGATCACATATCGTACCATCGCAGGTGTAATCATGGCAAAAGATACGATCTGAAGGATATTCGCGGCAAGGAGCCCGCGAATACTGACCGCACAGGTGATGGCGAGGGCTTTGGCAGCAAACATGACGGATGAGAAACGGACTGTAAAAGCACAGCTGAAACGCCTGAGCAACCGATCGTAGAATAACATCATCGGGATTTCCATCGCAGCGGTAAATCCGCTGATGGTACCCATGTCCGAAGTATCTCCGCCTACATTTCGCACAATGTTGATGAGATAGTTGTTGATCAGATTGTGCGTGAAAAAAAGCAGAACGGCACCTGCCAGAAGACCGAAGAAACGACGGTTTTCCAGGAAGAAATCCACAAAGCTGCTCGCCTGCTGACTGCGCGTGATGCGGTTACCGCTGACGGCCTCAGCTCCGCGGATAGTCAGGCATAGTGAGAGAAGAGCCAGTGCCTGGAGCGCAATACACAGGAGGTTGATCCACGGGAGAACCTCCATTCCCCTGTCCTCCAGCAGCCTTCCGATGAGGACCGCGACAGGAGCGAAGGCGAGAGAACCCATGCCGCGGGCTACACCGTAATTGATATGTCCGAGACTGAGATCCAGCTCAGCGCTGATTTCGGTGTTCAGCGGATTAATCGCAATCTCAATCCCGATCATCAGACAGCACAAGACGGAGACGGACAGGCCGTTCCCGGGAAGCTGCCGCAGGATCAGAACCAGAAAGACCTGGAACAGAAACAGTGCCCACTGACAGTGATAGACCGTGATCTTTTTCGAGCGGTCAATCCAGCCCGCTAAAACCTGCGGAAGTAGAAAACCGAGGACATATCCGACAGCAAGAACCTGCCCCAGTGTGGTATTGCTGTATCCGCGAGCCTGCAGATAGACCGCGGCAAAACTGATGATGCTGCAGAAGCTGGCCCAGTAGAATGCCTGCATGGCGGAGTATTCGATATTGACCAGCCGGAGCTTTTGCGTGGAAGCCGATTTCATGGCGCTACCTCACGGTCAGGGCAATCACGTTGCCGCAGCGAAAGTGCCTTTCTGCAAAGGAGTCCATATCCGTGCAGAAATCCTCCAGACCATCTGTTACATTGAAGAAGCGAAACTGGTCCCCTTCCGTATGGATAAAGCTGATGAAGTGGGGTTCATGCCCTTCCTGGTAGCGGAAGATCCCGGCCCTGCTTCCCTTCGCGGCGGCAGCGGCCTCTTCTTTCCCCACGGTTTCCTGATAGTCCGGGACATACTTAGCAAGATACTCCCGCATGACGCGCATCAGCGTCGGGCCAGGGAAACGGAGCGCATGCATCTCATCCAGCTCGCGCAAAACGGACTCCCAGGTTACGTCATGCCCCAGAAAATGGCGGAGGTTGTACGCTGCAATCCAGCCGCAGCCGTTGATGTCAGCACGCATGGTTCGATAGCGGACGGACGAAAAGCAATCCTGGTCACAGATATAACCGTCGGGAGAAAAGCCTTCTGCCGGTTGTTTCATTTCTTCATTCATGGTTTCTGCCTCTGAAAAATGAGATAATCCTGATAGGCCTGTTCTCCGTACCCTGTGATATGCTTTACGTCTGCATTGTAGCGGGTGAAGCAGAGCTTTATCTCCTCCGGCGTAAAAGTCGGAAAGTCAAGTCGGCCGGTCATTTCCTGCGCTGCAGAAAGGAGATTGAGCGCAGCCATTTCTATGTTAAATCTTTTGTCGCGGTTCAGTCGCCGCCAGATCATCCAGAGGTCGTCCGGGTTCCTGCGGTCCAGACGGTGATCCGAGCAAATCCCCAGAGCTGCATAGTCGGCGATGCCACGATCGAGAGCAAAATTGGCGGCATTGATGGCAACAAATGCAAAAATCTGGGAATAGCCCGTGGAACTGTCTTTCTTGCCGAAGAAACCCGATGTTGCAGAAGGCGTGCGGCGAAAGAGCCGATATCGGAAATAATAAAAGCGGACGGCAAAATCCGCGACAAGGTCCATGAGATCAATCTCGGTGAGTTCCCGAAACAAAATGGCGCGGATCCATGCGTCCGGAACGCCGAATTTTGAAGAGGAGGCCCTGATCAGATCCGAACAGCGTGTGATGATTTGCCGGGCGGCAGTCTCACTGTACAGTTTCAGCATGGGGATATGACCTCCTCTCCGGATGTTTCTGTTGATCAGGACAGTACTTTATCATAAACGGAGTGAAAATTCCACAGTATTGTGAACAGGAATTTCAAAATCCAGATTGCCCCTGCCCACAAAATTACAAGCGGAGCTTTTCTTTTTCTTTGTGATCTGTTACAATACGATCAGAGAACAGAAGGGGAGCCTTGCTCCTGAAAAGAGGTATACAAAAATGAGTATGATGGAAGCAGTAAAAAGCGTTTTTCATAATTACGCCAACTTCCACGGGCGTGCCAGAAGAAGCGAGTACTGGCTGTTTACTCTGTTTAACGGTCTGATCTGCTTCGGCATGACAATTATGATCGTTGTGTTTGCTGGAACTGCTCTTGCCAACGACAAAACTCCGGGCGGCGCCGGCGCACTCGGGGTGTTATATTGGATCTACGGCCTTGCGGTGATTTTGCCTTCGCTGGCGGTCAGCTGCAGGCGGCTGCATGATACCGGACGTTCCGGCGCCTATCTGCTGTTTGCGTTCATCCCGGTCGTCGGGGGAATCTTCCTGCTGATCTGGCTCATTGAAGACGGCACTCCGGGTGGAAACATCTACGGTCCTGATCCAAAAAACAGATCCGGAGAACAGGGTTATGCACCTCAGCCGCAGGTGGGGAGACCTCCGGAGAACAGGGGATATGGGGATAGCGGAAGCACCGCGGTACCGCCGGTACGGGAATACAACAGAGCACCTGTGCTTCGCGCGGAGAGCGGCGCATTCCAAGGCAGGAGCTTCCCGGTTCAGGGGAGACTGAGTATGGGGCGTTCCCCTGAAAACACGCTGGTATTTCCGCAGGAGACGACAAAGGTCAGCAGAAAACACTGCGAATTCTCGGTCAACGACG
>JAEEGL013823282.1_pt1 | contig 20929 bp, 15 predicted proteins | sample 9134231 | NCBI WGS metagenome assembly JAEEGL01 (sample SAMN16246548, study PRJNA631951) | gut metagenome | biome: gut microbiome; feature: rumen; material: fiber-attached | host: Bos | place: Iran: Karaj | collected 2018-10
ATTCTTCTGGCTGAATATGGCCCGGGATACAGCGCAGCTGAGTTTATATACAAGGATTTTTAAAGTATGACAAAGAAACAACTGTTAAAGAGTTTTATTTTCATATTGCTGGTACTGTGGATGCTGGTTCATCTGACCTATATCCTTCGGACCAACGGAGATGTAAAAGACAGATATGTGGGCTTTTATGCTGAGAAGAAGAATACCGTAGATGCGGTGTTTATCGGATCAAGTCCCCTGCCGGCCTGCATCGCCACACCCAAGATATACGGCGATACAGGAATGACCGTCTATCCTATGTCTTCAAATATGCAGAGGCCGGTTGCCACAAAATATCTGGTGGAAGAGGTATTAAAGCGCCAGAAACCCGAGCTTTTTATCTTTGAGATGAGGATGTGGACAGCAAGGGATGAGGACCTTCTGGGGAACATGGCTCACACCAGGGAAGTTACCGACAACCTCAGGTACTCGCTTAACAGGGTCAGGGCGATAAATGCCATGGTTGATGACAAAGAGGAGAGGCTCACGTATTACTTCGATATCTTCAAGTATCACTCAAACTGGAAGACCCTCTTTTTATGGAGCCAGTTCAGAACCCTTTTCTACTCCTACCCCGAAGACCTGAAGGGACATGTGATCGAAACAGATGTGGGACCTGCCGACATGCCTTTTATCACAGAAGAAAGAGAAGCGATTCCCCCTGAGGAGGAAGCGTATCTGCTTGATCTTCTGCAGTACATAGAGGACAGAGGACTCAATGCGCTTTTTGTTGTAACTCCTTACTCTGCCACAGAAGATGAGCAAAAGAAGATAAATTACATGTCTGACCTTCTTACGGAGCACGGCTATCCCTTCCTTGACATGAACAGTCATCTGGATGAGATCGGACTGGATTTTGAAACCGACATCAGGGATTACGGAACCCACACCAATATTCTGGGAGCTGAGAAAGTCACTGACTTTTTTGAGCAGTATCTGGTGGACAATTACAGAACTTCCGGGAAGGCTCTCACAGCAGACCATCGGGGGGATGATCGCTACAGTTCCTGGGATGCGTCCTGGGATAAATGGCGGCGGGACTGCGAAGAAGCCGAGGACGTCGTCCGGAATAATATCGAGAACGGAACCTACTATGAGCTCGATGAGGAGTAGTGCGTCTATATTTGTTGAACGGCTATGACTGTGTTATAATGCAAGGTGTATATGCATTTTTACGGAGGAGCTATGATCATAATTCAGCTTAAGGGCGGTCTGGGCAACCAGATGTTCCAGTATGCCCTGTACAGAGAACTTATTCATAGGGGAAGAACGGTCAAGATTGACGACGAGACCGGCTTTATAAATGATAAACTGAGAAACCCGGTCCTTGACCGTTTTGGTGTAGAGTATGAGAAGGCAACCAGGGATGAAGTGGTGAAGATGACCGATTCCAGGATGGACATCTTCAGCCGCATAAGAAGGAAACTCACAGGCAGAAAGTCATACAGGATCGATGAGCAGGAAGGAATATTCGATCCCAGGATCCTTGAGGTGGAGGACGCGTATCTTGTGGGATACTGGCAGTCGGAGAAGTATTTTTCGACACCTGAGGTGGCAAGACTTATCCAGGATACCTTTGGAAAGCGCCCACAGGAGATCATGCACGACTCTGTGAGCTGGTCCACACTTCAGCAGATAGAGTGCTGCGAGTCTGTGAGCATACATGTAAGAAGAACCGATTATCTGGATGCTGAGCATATCAAGATCCACAACCTGTGTTCCGAGCAGTATTACAAGAATGCCATCAGCCTGGTAAGGCAGAAATACCCCAATGCAGTATTCTTTATATTCACTGATGACAAAGAGTGGTGTAAGAAGCACTTCAAGGGGCACAATTTCATAAATGTAGAGCTTCAGGAGGGTGAGAACTCCGATGTGGCGGATCTTCTTCTGATGAGCAGATGCAAACACCACATCATTGCCAACAGCTCTTTTTCATGGTGGTCGGCCTGGCTCAATGACGCTCCGGAGAAGATGGTCATTGCACCTGAGAAGTGGATCAACAACAAGAGGATGGACGACATCTACACTGATCGCATGACAAAGGTGGCACTGCAATGAACGAAGCAAAGAAAGTCAGCCTTTTTTCCAAGATCAATTACATATTTGACAGAAAACAGAAAGGACAGCTTGTTTTACTGGCTGTCCTTATACTCATTGGGGGTGTTGTTGAGACCCTGGGCGTCTCAATGATGATCCCTGTGATCTCGGTGATCCTCAATCCAGAGTCACTTCACAGACAGATTGAGAAGTATCCGGCACTTAAGTCTGTAGTGGAAGGGCTGGGGCTTACCAGTGACCTTAAGCTTGCCAGTGCTCTTCTGATAATTCTTATCTTTCTTTTCATATTCAAGAACCTGTACCTGCTGTTTCTTGTGTACCGGCAGAACACATTCATCTCACGGGCCAGGAACGACATGATAAGCAGGGTCATGAGAGAGTTTTTGAACAGGCCCTATGAGGATTATCTTGGGGCAGATATTCCGACAGTATTCAGGATAACAGACAGCGATATTCCCAAGACCTTTACGCTTATGCTGTCTCTGCTTTCACTTTCGACGGAGATGGTGGTTTCTGTTTGTCTTGGTATCGTGCTTTTATTTGTCAACTGGCAGATGACAGCACTGATACTGGTGGTGCTGGTGATACTTACGCTTATCATCACCAGAATCTTAAAGCCAAGGCTCAACACCATCGGAAGGAAGAACCAGGAGACGCAGTCAAGGATCGCCAAGTGGAGGCTTCAGGCCATCTACGGCCTCAAGGACGTCAAGGTCCTCAACCGCCAGGATTTCTTTATCCGCAACTACTATGAACAGGGCAGGATCGGTGCTGACATTGACAGGAATTACACCGTCATGAACAACATCCCAAGGCTTCTTATTGAGACGGTGTTTATTGCGGTAGTTCTTTTGTATGTGCTCTTATACCTGCTTGGAGGCGGCGATGCCAGGGCGCTTCTTCCGCAGATCACAGCCTTTGGTATGGCGGCAATCCGTATCATGCCATCTGCCAACAGGATCAACACGTATCTTACACAGATCGCCTACAACCAGTACAGCCTTGATTTTGTCTACGAGAACCTGACTGAGTCCATGAAGACCAACAAGGCCATGAGGGCGGAGAGAGCCAAAGTTGCAGGCCCTGCCCTTCATCTGGAAAAAGAGATAACCCTGAAGGATATCACATTTGCCTACCCGGATTCAGACACAAATATCTTTACCGGAGCTCAGATGACGATCAAAAAGGGTCAGTCTGTGGGACTTATGGGTCCCTCCGGCGCAGGAAAGTCCACCATCGTGGATATTCTGCTTGGACTCCTTCATGTTAAGAAGGGAGAGATTCTCTGCGACGGCGCCAGCATCTTTTCAAACTATGAGTCCTGGCTTGCCCAGATCGGATACATTCCCCAGTCAATCTACCTGGTGGACGAGTCCATAAGAGAGAACATAGCTTTTGGTATCGACGCTGATGCAATAGATGACAGGAGGATATGGGAAGTCATGGAGGAAGCCCAGCTTGCAGACTTTGTAAGGAGCCTTCCGGACGGCCTTGATACAACCATAGGCGACAGGGGAGTAAGACTCTCCGGCGGTCAGAGACAGAGGATCGGTATTGCGAGAGCTCTTTACCACAACCCTGAGATACTGGTATTTGATGAGGCCACCAGCGCCCTGGACAATGAGACAGAGGCAGCGGTTATGGAGGCCATTAACAGCTTCCACGGCAAGAAGACCATGGTCATCATCGCCCACAGGCTCAACACCATCGAGAACTGCGATGTGATCTACGAGGTCAAGGACGAGAAGATAACGCGCACATCCCTGGAGGGACGCGCTGTAATACATTAAAGGACATAATTTATGATAGGAACTGAGTTTATACCGGGCTATGGGTTGGGAAACCAGCTGTTTTTCTATATAGTCACCAGGTGCCTGGCCCTTGAAAAGGGGGTGGACTTCGGCTTTGTTAACCCCGGACAAATTGGAAATGTCTTTCATTCCAAGAAGGGGCTGTACTTCATGGATCCCATCGATATGGGAAAAGAGATTTCGAAGGAGGAAATGAAGAACTTTAAGATCTATCATGAGCAGGATGACCGTCTCTATATGGGAAATTCCAAACATGATATGTCAAACGGATGCTATATAAGCGGAGCGGATCCTCAGCTTTTTAAGGTTGAAGACGGGACCTTAATATATGGAAACATGCAGGATCAGTCGTACTTCGAGAAGTATCGGGACAGGATCAGAGAGTGGCTGCATGTCAGAGAAGATGCGGAGTCTTACGAGTACACTGCTGATGATATGTGCATCATAAACTTAAGAGGTGGGGAGTACACGGATCACCCGGAATTGTATCTGGACAGAAGGTACTTTTTAAATGCCATCAGGAATATGAAAAAGATAAATCCTGGAATGCGGTTTATGGTGGTTACTGAGGATGAAGAAGCGGCAAGAAAGGTGCTTCCTGAGTATGAGTGCCATCATTTTGACATGGGGAAGGATTATGTAACTCTTAAGAATGCAAGATACCTGATACTGTCCAATTCCTCTTTTTCACTGATGCCGGTCATTTCCAGCACGGAGCTTAAGTATGCCATAGCGCCCAAGTATTGGGCAAGACACAACATATCCGATGGATTTTGGTCGTCGGAACAGAATATCTATACCTTCCTTACTTATCAGGACAGGAAAGGAAGGCTCTTCTCTGCTGATGAGTGCAGGAAGGAACTGGAAGAATATAAAGCTGTATCTAATCTGTATAAGAGGCGTAACAGACGCCCGGGGAAGGTATGGGTATTTTTCCAGATAATCAGACGTAAATGCATTTATGGTGTTTTTTATCTTAAGAAAATCTTGAGGTCGCTGCAGCGACGTAGCGGGCTGATTAAAACTTACAGGAACTGAGATTGGAAGAATATGAGTGCCGATAAGCTTAAACTGCCGAGTGTTACTCTGGTAGCAATGACAAGTGTAAACATATACGAGACCGTACAGGCTATGAAATACAGCATGCGCAGCATAGATTTTGGCGATGCGGTACTGGTGACGGACAAAAAGCCCTTCTACCTTCCAAAGAGTATCAGGTACAGCCACACAACAAAGCTTGATAACATCGACAAGTTCAACTACAAAATGGTATATGAGCTCAAAGACCACATAAAAACAGACTTCTGCCTCATAGTTCATGCAGATGGCTTTGTAGTGAATCCGGAAAAATGGAATGATGAATTTCTTTCATATGATTATATAGGCTCGCCGTGGCCCCTTCCCAAAAACGACTATGCCTACAGGGATTCACAGGGCAACATATGCAGAGTTGGCAACAGCGTTTCCATAAGGTCAAAGAGACTTCTGGAGTTTCCGTCTGAGCACAGCCTCAAGTGGGAAAGGGTTGATGACGGTTTCTACAACGAGGATATATTTATCTGCTGCCACTCAAAGAACGAGATGGAGAAGTACGGCATAAAATGGGCACCATTTGAGCTGGCGATTCAATTTGGACGGGAACATCCCCTTCCTGAGAACAGGGGAGTTGAGCCCTTTGTATTTCACAAGTGGTGGGGAGAGAACGCTTCATATCCAAGGTTTTACAGCCCTAAAAAGAGATTTAAAATGGCAGTCAGACCATTTCTTTTCTGGCGGAGGACTAAGAAATGGAAAGAGGAGCACAACATCCAATGATGTTTTCCATCATTGTGCCGGTTTGTAACGGCGAAGACTATATCGAGGCCTGTGTAAAAAGTGCTTTGTCACAGAGCGCATTTGCCGGTGACAGAGACGAACCTTTTGAGGTCATCATAGTTGAGAACGGTTCTGCTGATAATACTCCCGGAATCTGTGATGAACTTGCTGCGAAAGACAATAGAGTAAGAGTTCTCCACAAGGGTAAAATCGGACTCTTTGCCGCGAGGCAGGCAGGCATCAGTGTTGCCAGGGGGGAGTGGATACTCTCACTTGATTCAGATGATGAGCTGTCAGAGGATGCACTTAAGATCCTGTCCGAAGAAATAGCGTCCCTTGGCGCAGGCGGCGGAGCAGATCTGATAATCTTTGATGCAAAAGAGCTGGAGACAGGAAAAAGACTTCATACACGCCCCTTTTCTCCCGGCGTTATCTACTTGGGCAATGAAAAGAAAGTGATAATAGATCAGTTTTGCAGGGACGATTCTTTGAATTCCATGTGGACCAAATGTGTAAGGCGCAGTATTGCAGGCCTTGCAAAAACTGACATCTACCTCAATTACGGCGAAGATCTCTACCAGACTGCCGAATACCTGGACAGAGCAAGAGGTGTTCTTTATCTTGATAAGGTCATCTACAGATACAGGAGAGATGCAGTGAGCCTTTCATCAAGCTACAGTGAGGTATATCTCGATAATGAGAAGATCACCTGGGCCAAACTTGATGAACTGGCCAGAAAGTGGGAAGAGGGGACTATGGATGAACTGATCTCACAGAGAAAGTCCCTTACCTGTACAATAGCTCTGACCAAGCTGATACAGTCATCTCTTTCCATGAAGGAAAAGAAATACAAGCTTGAAAAGCTTTTAAATGATGAGTTCTATAAGAAATATGCATTGTTGCCGCTTCCTTCCTGGGCACCTGAGGAGGCCAGATTCGTAAAGGAGCTTCAGCTTTCAAAGGATCCGGTATCGGCAATACTCAAAAACTCGATGGTGAGTGGAATAAAGAGATGGATAAAGGAAAGAATCAGAAATGGTAATTGATCTGATACCGTTTTTTAACGAAATAGATATTCTGAAGCTGAGGCTTGGAATCCTCTCTCCCTACGTGGACAAATTTGTGATCGAAGAGGCCACCGTGTCATTCTCGGGAGAGGAAAAAGAGCTTTGTTTTGAAAAGAACAGAGATAAGTTTTCTGAATATCTGGACAAGATTATTTATATAAAGGTGGATGACACTCCGAAGCACTTTTCTACCCATGAAAGAGATTACTACCAGAAGAATCATCTTATAGAAGGCCTTAAGGAAGCAGGGGCGTCAAATGAGGACGTGATAATATTCGGGGACTGTGATGAGATCCCAAATCCTTCCGTGCTTCAAAGGATAGTTGCAGACTTTGATCCTGACAAGGTCTACCACCTGGCTCAGAGAAACTTCTATGCTTTTCTGAATATGGAGGAAAAATCCGGGAAGCTTCTGTCGATTACCGGGGATTTTCCTGAGATCGCACAGAGCGACAGAAAGTGGCTCGGCACAAAGGTAACGTCAATAAAGTGTATTCCGAAAGAGGGAATTGTAAGACTTCGGGATCTTTGCAGAGTTACTGATGACAACGCGGTAAGAGTAGCAGATGGAGGCTGGCACTTCGGATACATGGGAGGTGACCATGAGACGGATCCGATAAAGAGAATCGGAGTAAAGGTTAAAGCCGCAGCCCATCAGGAGTACAACGAGAGAGAGATAATCCTCGAGACTATGGACAGGCTGATCCTAGGACAGGATATCTTTGGCAGGGATGCAAGATTTGAGAGAGTTGAGATAGACAGTTCCTATCCTGAATATCTAAGGAACAATCTGTCGGAATATGAATATCTGGTAATGCCGGAAATTTCACCATTTTCCAGGTTCTTACACAAATTGGATCTGACGGTCGGAAGATTTTTCAGAAAGGCTTTCAGAAAGATAAAGCGGACTTTACGTAGATGACACAGATGCTTGGCAAATTACTTACGGATGAAAACAGAAAAAAAACAGCAAATCTGCTCTTTTATATTGCACTTGCCACAGAGCTTCTGATTATGGTCGTGGAAAAGAGCGAATTGTCTTTTTCTTATGAAAGTTATGTGTTTCGCCTGACTTTTTTACTGACGATTCTGGCAGTTGTTATTATGAAGCATGACAGAAAAGAGCTTTTGCTTCTTACTGCAGCCTTGGGGTTTGGTGCAATCTGCTACAGGATTTCCGGAAAGAATGATATTCTGAGGATATTTACATTTCTTGCTGCCGCGAGGGATATTGACCTTAAGAAGGCTATGAAGTACTCCTTTTACTTCTGCCTTTCCGGGTATATAGTGATAGCGCTGTTGTCTGTGACTGGAATAATCGGGGATGTTGCTCTTATTACTGATTATGGCAGAGCGGCAGGGGTTGAAACAAGATATGTATTCGGCTTCGGTCACCCTAACACTCTTTTGGGATGTGTTTATTCTCTGGTTCTGATGTGGATCTTTATTTACGGAGAAAAGGCGTCAGCACTCGTATATGCCTGCATGATCGTAACTTCCGGAATTATCGCGGTGATAACCAGATCCAGGACCGGAATAGCAATGCTTGCCTTCACCCTGGTGCTTGCTGTGGTATTCAGACTGTTTCCGGCTCTGTCTAAAATAAAGCTTCTGTATATACTTGAAATGCTGATCACACCGCTTTTGTGCATTGTTTTAACTGTGATAGCAGCAATGGCTTCCGAGCAGGCATACGCAGGCGTTTATTTTATCGGTTCGAAAATCTTCTGGAAATACTTTTGGAAGATTGATGCAGTACTGAATAATCGGATAGGCAATCTCTATTATGGAGTTGATAATCACGGCGGGGTTTTTACGAACTGGAAACTCATAGCAGAGAGAGGCTCAGATGGATATTTTGATTTGGGATGGGCGAGACTTTTTTACTGGTATGGTATTCTGCCGACAGCAGTCATAGCGATTCTGATCATTGCTATCATCTATGTATGCATGGTAAAAAGGGATGCATGGAGCGCACTTATAGTGCTGTCACTGTCCTTATATACGCTTATTGAGGCGACTTTCGTGACCAGATACCTTGGCAGGAATTTTTTCCTGCTTATTGCAGGAGTCTATCTGGGATACTTTTTCAGAAATCTGCTGTTTGGAATCAGTGATGTAAAGGAAAACACAAATGTCTGACAAGCTGAGAAAAAAACTGTTCTATGGGATAGTTATCATAAATTTCATACTGGTGAGCATCTACGAGTTCCTGACTCCCAACATGTCTGATGACATAATCTATGGGGACAGGGTCTCAGAGGCGAATAGTTTTTTTGATCTTTTTGCTCAGGAATATGCTCATTATATGGATCACATCGGAAGGAGCATTTCACATATCCTTCTTCGGATCTTTTTATATACGGGCAATAAGGCTGTATTCAATATCGCTGCAGGCATTGCGTTTACTGCATTATCACTGCTTATTTACTGTAATATATCAGCCAGAAAACAGTATGATCTCCGGGTATACATCGGTATACTGATGCTCTTATGGCTGTTTGAACCAACCATTTCCAACAGTGTTTTCTGGGAGACGGGTGCCTGTAACTACCTGTTCACAGCTGTGATAATGTTTGGGTACATCACATTTTTCAGGAAGAAATTCAAGGAGAATGCCACGTCCGGCATAGGCCTCTGCGCAGGAATGTTTTTCTTTGGTCTGGCTGCCGGCTGGTGCAATGAGAACACATCAGGCGGAGTGATACTCATGGTAATTGTGCTGATGTGTGCCGCGTGGTACTCAAAGAGATCACTGTCCGGGATAAGAGCCTGGATGGTTGCCGGGCTGATCGGCAATATCACTGGTTTTCTTATAATGATTCTGTCTCCAGGCAATACCACAAGAGCTGAAGCTGCAGAAGAGGCTCACACAGGTCTGGTGGCACTTGCGGCAAGGTTCCTTAAGATCACACTCAATATCAAAGAGAGCTACCTGCTTCTGGTGCTTTCATTTATGGTGATAGTCATTGCCATATGCTACAGGGCAGGCAGTGTTAAGAACTTCTGGGAAGCAACGAAAGGTATGTTCCTGTTTGGCTTTTTGTTTCTGGCTACCTGCTATGCACTCATCGCCGTTCCCGATTCACAGCTGAGGACCTATTATGGGGCTGGTCTGTTTCTGATGACCGGGATAATGGAAGGCTTTGCATATATCTGCAACAGAGGTTTTGATGAGGATCTGGTTCAGATAGGAGCGACATCCCTTGTGGCAGTACTTTCTGTGATATTCATATTCACCTACATCCAGGAGGGAGCCAACCTTGCAAGGATCAAGAGGGAGTTTGATGAGAGGGATGCGTACCTGACGGAGGCTTCCGAGGGCGAGGAAATGGTAGTGGAAGCTCCGATGCTCAGGCCTCAGTGGGAGACAAAGTATTCCATGGCCTATGAATCCGATCTTACTGAGGATAAGTTCAACTGGCTTAACCTCTCCTACAGTGAGCACTACGGGCTGTGGTATATAATCGGTGTTGACAGACAGACCTGGACAGCTTACTGATACTGCACCTTTCTTTGGAAAGAGCGGTTCAGCTTAACAGAATTTTAGGAGTATTGGGCGAGAGCCTATATGGTATGGGAGAAAATAGGGAGAAATTCGTAAGCATAATAATTCCTGTCTATCAGGCCAAAGACACACTTAAGACGTGTGTCTTATCTTGTCTGGAGCAGAAGTTTGTCGGAAAGGACGAGCTTGAGATCATTCTTGTGGACGACGAGTCCACGGACGGCTCGGGAGAAATCTGCGACGAGCTTCTGGATGAGTACGGAGAGGAGACCATCAAGGTCTTTCACATCAAAAACATAGGAGTATCCCACGCAAGGAATGTGGGGCTTTCTGCAGCTACGGGGAGATTTGTCTCTTTTGTCGATGCCGATGACAAAGTCACGGAAATGCTTCTTGAAAATATGATGAAGCGGGCAGATGAGTCGACAGCTCTTGTTGATGAGACCAATGTCTATTCTGCAGCCGGTAAGATCACGGGTTTTCAGTACATAGAGAACGTCATCCTGGCAGGCAATACCCACGTATGGGGCAAGCTCTATGACAGAAGGACTCTTTTTGAGAGCGGCGTGCGCTTCAGGGAAGATCTTACAATAGGCGAGGATCTTCTGTTCATACTGGAGTATGCTCTTTTCCTCAAAAAGACGCACTCAATCGTCTGCGTACCTGAGGGCGACTACATATACACCTACAATCCGAAAGGCGCCATGAACAGCACCTTCAGGGAGAGTTACATGGACCAGTTTGCGTGCTGGAAGAAGGCCTTTGATCTGCTTGAGCCCTATCGACGTGAGATCTCAGACAGGGCTTTCGTGTCACTGGCTGCATCCAGGATAATGACTTCGCTTCTTGTTGTCGGAAAGGTTGCGGTCGTTGATGAAGACAAAAGAGATGCGGCAGTCTGCGAAAGAGCTGTCCGGGAGGCGGGAGAGCAGATCGGTCAGGCGCTTAAGACCCGCGGAACCTTCAGTGCTCTTTCCGCAGGATACAAAATAAAGGTTCTGATCTTCAGGTTCAGTCCCAAGCTGTATCTCAAACTGTATAACAGGCATAAGAGGGGATAGATGAGTATGGATCTTGACAGACCGATAATTCTATATATGCACGCAGGAAGCGGCAATCACGGGTGTGAGGCAATTGCCGACAGCACTGTGAGAATGATAGAGGACAAGAGAAAAATGGATGGTTCCGGCAAGAGATTCCCTCTTGTGATAGGAACCAACAGCGCCTTGGAAGACAGAAGATACATTCTTGGTGATCTGGAAAAAAAGGGGCTTTGCACAATTTCCGAGGAGCGGCACATCGACAGGAAATTTGTTGACCATGTGCTGTATTATGGCTACAGGAAGCTTACAGGTGACAGGGAGTCTTTTCTCAGGTACAGATTTAAGGACGTATTTAAGACCTATGAGGCGAAGTGCAGAGAGATGAACTGCAGTGCCTACGGGGCTCCCCGGGACGGCAAAAGGCCGCTTGCCATATCGATAGGAGGCGACAACTACTGCTATCCTGAGATGGTATCGGACCTTATTCTTGCGCACAACGTGTTCAGGAAAAAGGGGTTTGAGACTGTTTTGTGGGGGTGCTCAATTGAGCCGTCTTCACTTAAGGATGCAGCTCTTTTGCAGGACCTTAAGAGCTACGAGAGGATATATGCCAGGGAGTCCATCACCTATAATGCGCTTCTTGAAGCGGGGATAGACAAGGACAGGCTCATCCTCAGGAAGGACCCCGCATTCGAGCTTTTATGCGATGATGGGGCAGTTCCCGAAGGCTTTGAGAAGGGCGAATATGTCGGGATAAACTTAAGTCCCATGGTGCTTGACAGAGCCGGGGACAGGGAGGCTGTAAAGGACAGCTACAGAAATTTTATCAGATATATCCTTGATAACACGACAAAAAAGATTCTTCTGGTGCCCCATGTTGTCTGGGCCAATAACGACGACAGAAAGCCGCTGTCGGAGCTGTATGGGGAGTTTAAAGACACGGGAAGAGTGAGCCTTGTAGAGGACTCTCCCGCGGAGATCTTAAAGGGATATATATCAAGGTGCGCTTTTTTTGTGGGAGCCAGAACCCACAGCACCATTGCGGCTTACAGCAGCGGGGTACCGACGCTGGTCATCGGCTACTCTGTAAAGAGCAGGGGGATAGCTACAGATCTTTTTGGCACAGATGAGGGGTATGTGCTTCCTGTTCAGCAGATAAGGGATACGGATTCGCTTATAAAGGCTTATGAGTGGATGATGAAGATCAAATAAAGTTTTGGGGGATCATTATTTATGGTAATAGTACAGATTGCAGGCGGTCTGGGGAACCAAATGCAGCAGTATGCGGTGTATCAGAAATTTCTTTCAATGGGAAAGCAGGCAAAACTTGACCTGTCGTGGTTTGATGAGTCAGTTCAGAAAAACATGCTTGCACCTAGAGAGTTTGAGCTTCCTCTTTTTAAAAACGTAAGCTTTGAGGAGTGCAGCAAAGAGGAAAAAGACCACTTTTTAAAGCAGGGGCTTTGGGGAAAGCTCAAAGGGAAAGTGACCAGGAGCCTGGGGATAACAGATACGGACAATCCAAAGGTCTTTTCCGAGAGCAGGATGTACCACGAGGAGCTCTTTGACCTGGATGATATGTATATAACAGGATATTTTGCCTGCCAGAAATACTACGGGGATATTATGGACAGACTTTGGGACTGCTATGAGTTTCCGGACCACCCCGACGAGATGCTGCACGCAAGGAACATGGCACTTGCGGAGAAGATGGAAAAAGAATCCTCTGTAAGTGTACACATAAGGAGGGGGGATTATCTGGATCCGCCCAATTTTGCAATACTTGGCAATATTGCCACCACAGAGTACTACGACAACGCCATGGAGTACTTCAGGCTTAAGGATGAGTCGACTCATTTTTACATATTTACAAGTGATCACGAGTACGCAAGGCAGAGGTACTCTGATGAGTCAAGGTACACCATCGTCGACTGGAACACCGGCAGGAACTCCGTGCAGGATCTGATGCTGATGAGCCACTGCAGGGGCAATATATGCGCCAATTCAACCTTCAGCTTCTGGGGAGCAAGGCTCAACAGAAGACCTGACAGGGAGATCATAAGAACCTATAAGATGAGGAACAATCAGCCGGTTTCACCGGATATCATGCATGATTACTGGAAGGGCTGGATCCTCATGGATGAGAAAGGAAGCATTGTCTGAAGTTTTATGAGTAGAGTGAAGTCTGCAACCAGGAATATCGCCTTTGGCTACGTGGGCCAGGTGGCTACAGCTCTGATGTCGTTTGTACTCAGAACTGTATTTATCATGCACCTGAGCAAGCAGCTCCTTGGAATCAACAGTACCTACACAAACGTGCTTTCCATTCTCAACATGGCGGAGCTTGGAATCGGAACGGCGCTCAATTTCAGTCTCTACGGTCCTGTCGCCAGAGGTGAGAAGGAAAAGATAAAGTCCTACATGCGGCTGTACAGGCAGGCATATCTGGTCATCGCTGCAGTAGTTGCTGGTCTTGGACTTGCTCTCTCTCCATTTTTACGTTTTCTGGTCAAAAATCCCGGTGATGTGTCACTTAGGGATCTGACCCTCTTTTACTTCATATTTCTTTTTAATACCGTAAGCAGCTACTTTGTGGCCTACAAATACTCCCTCATAAATGCGGAGCAAAAGAACTATGTTCAGACCAACATAAATACCGTGACCAAGGTAGTTACTGTCCTTATTCAGATATTTGTGGTGATCTTTACAGAGAACTTCTACATATTTCTTCTTACGGACGCTGCGGTCCAGCTCATTCAGAAGATCTTTGTATCAAGGCTTCTTGACAGGATGTATCCCTACCTTAAGGAAAAAGATGTCAGGCCTTTGTCCAAAGAGGAGAGCGGAGAAGTCTGGAAAAAGACAAAGGCACTTGTGTTCCACAAGGTCGGGGATGTTGCAAGGCTTCAGACCGATGCCCTCATCATCTCAAGTTTTATCGAGGTGGCGGTGTCAGGATATGTTGACAATTACAACCTGGTCATCAATTCGGTATCAAACTTCGTCAATATAATCTTTAACTCCGTGATCTCAAGCTTTGGAAACCTTATTGCTACGGAGGGAAAAGAGAAGCAGTTTAATATGTTCAGGGTTTACAGGTTCTTTGCCTCCTGGATATACGGGTTCAGCTGCGTCGGATTCATGGTTCTTCTGACCCCTCTCATAAGTCTTCTCTGGGGAGAAGAGTGGGTCCTTGCCACTGCACCGGTTTTCTGTATCCTGACAGACTATTATTTTAAGGGTGACAGGATAGTTTTGAGTAATTACAAGACCGCCGCCGGCGTATTTGAACCGGACAAGTATCTTGCCCTTATACAGGGAGCTGTGAATCTTGTGCTGTCAATTGCTCTGGTACAGACACCTCTGGGACTTACCGGTATCTATATAGGAACCATAGTCTCAGGACTTATCGCCAATATCACCAAGCCGATCATCATATACAGAACCTGCTTCGGAAAAAGCGCTTACGGATATTTCGTGGATTCATTCAAGTATCTGGCAAGCCTGGTATCGGTACTTATCATCTGCCTTCTGATCTCAAGGTATGTGCTTGTGAGCCTTAACTTTGTGAGATTTTTTATAATGGTTGTTATCATAACTGTTGTTTTTAATGGGATTTACATCTTGCTGTACGCAAGAAGCGATGAATTTAAGTATGTTTATACCAAGATCAGACAAAAGCTTCAGAGACAGTGATTTATAAATGGGGATGCTGCTATGGGATGTGTTGCCGCCAACGATGAAAAGTATACAGAACTTGTCAGGGAGACGATCCGTGAGCTTGACGATATTATGAAGGTATCGCCAAGGGATAGGGTAAAGGACCTGGCAAAGAGTGCATTAGGAAGGTCTGTCAGAACCAAAGATCCGATGTTCTGGCCGGCGGGAATGCTTCTCCTTGGTCTTGCCGAGGCGCGAAATGTGCTTTTCTTTTGTGCTTCTGAAGCTGATGCTACAAGCGCAGAAAGTGCCGGAAAGGCAGCAGCGCTTATTGAGGATATTGATGCCGCGCTCCTTCGCCATCTTCATTTGTGGAAGGATAAGTACGGCGGAAAGATCGAGTACATAGACGACGCCCTCGCCGCAGCTGCGCTGTTGAAAATGTCCTATGGGGACGGGGACAGTGGGACATTTTCGGAGATAAGATCCGGGGAAGAAAGCTGCGTTTCACCTTGCAAATGCTTACCCGGGAAGGAACTGTCCGGACTCTGCAGGCTGTTTGCTGACAGGATGTATGCCTATCTGCAGAACGCGCCCCGGGATGATGACGGGATCATAGTTTACAATGCTTCAAAAAGCAGCAGTATATTTGCTGACGGCATAGGTCAGACCTCCATGTTCCTGAGTCTCTACGGAAGATGCTTTGGAGAAGACAGGGCCCTTGACCTTGCAAAAAAGCAGCTTCTGGGATTTATGAAGAACGGAATGGATGAAAAGAGCCATCTTCCCTATCACGGGTTTGCGCGCGGCGAGGATGGAAGCATTGAGAAAAAGGGCGTCCTGTCCTGGGGAAGGGCAGCGGGATGGCTGATAATGGGCCTCTCCGAATATGTCAGATGCATGCGGATGGAACGAACTTCCGGGGCAGATGCTGACGGCGCAGGGGCGGATGATACCCTGCTTTTGGACTGGTATAAAGAGCTTACGACAGCTCTTTTGACCTACACGAGGCCTGATGGGGGATATTCCTGGCAGGTTCAGGCAATTGACGGTCATCTTGACACCTCTGCCACGGGAATGATCCTGTACGGAATACTGAATGGCTGCGGCTGTGCGCAGAAGGATATGACCCGTGGCAGAGAGCTGTTTGACAGGGAGACGAGTGATGGAAAAGTCGGAAATGCACTGAGCTCCTGCGATGACTTCGGCGTTCATTACCAGACATATGGTAATTATCCATGGGGGCAGGGGGCAGGTCTTGCTTTTGTGTCACTTTTTATGGAAAGAATCTGACTGAATTTGTTTGGATTTTTACGTGTTTTTGTGTTATTCTATACAGGCTGTCGTTTTTTTGGCAGCATTATCACTAATGAATTTCTTGGAGGCAGGTTTTGGAACATGAAACAAAAAGGAGCTCCTTTTCAGGCAAGATCGGCTTTGTGCTGGCTGCTGCGGGAGCTTCGGTAGGACTTGGAAATATATGGAGGTTTCCCTATCTTTGTGCCAAATATGGAGGGGGAATCTTTCTGGCAATATATGTAATACTTGCAGTAACTTTCGGATATACCATGATAATCGCGGAGACGGCGCTTGGAAGAGCGAGTAATAAGAGTCCTGTGGGAGCATATAAACATTTTACGGAAAACAGGTTTGTAAGGCTCGGAGGCTGGATCAATGCGATCATTCCCATTCTCATTGTTCCATATTACTCTGTTATAGGCGGATGGGTTTGCAAATACTTTTTTGACTACATCACTGTCGACCCTCAGACGATCGCGCAGGATGGATATTTCAGTACTTTTATTTCGGACGGAGCTCAGTCGGAATCCTGGTTCTGGGTGTTCTCGATAATTGTCCTTGCCATCATATTTCTGGGAGTGAGGAAGGGAATAGAATCGGTGGCGAAGTTCATGATGCCAGTCCTTGCGGTACTTGCTGTTGTGATCTGCATCTATTCCATGACAAGACCGGGGGCGCTTGAAGGTGTTAAGTACTGTCTGATACCTGATTTTAGCCGCTTTTCCATAATGACCTTTGTATCCGCCATGGGGCAGATGTTCTATTCGCTGTCAATCGCCATGGGAATCCTTATAACCTTCGGATCTTATGTGAAAAAAGATGTCAGCATTGAAAAGTCAACGGAACAGGTGGAAATTTTTGACACGGCGATCGCTGTCATTGCAAGCCTTATGATAATTCCTGCGGTCTTTTCTTTTTCGGGTGGGAGTCCCGAGACGCTGAAAGCAGGCCCATCACTGATGTTTATCACCATGCCCAAGATTTTCGCAAGCATGGGGATCGGGAGACTGATAGGAATCCTCTTTTTCCTGCTTGTCCTTATCGCGGCTGTGACCAGTGCCATAGCACTTTTAGAGAGTGCGGTAGCTACATTCAGCGACGAGTTCAAGTGGTCAAGGGCTTTGAGCACCAGTGTCATGTCGATACTGATGATATCCCTTGGAACACTGTCGTCACTTGGATACGGACCGCTTGCGGATTTTACAATATTTGGGATGCAGATGCTTGATTTCTTTGATTTTCTGACTAACTCCGTGATGATGCCAATAGCGGCAGTCTTTACATGCCATCTTGTGGTGAAGTACATGGGACTTTCGCTCGTGGCTGAGGAAGTTGAGCTTGGAGGTCATCCTTTTAAAAGAAAGGGCATGTTTAATTTCATGATCAGGTTCATGTGTCCTTTGTTTGTGCTGATTATTCTGATCAGTTCCATCGCCGGTGTACTTGGTTTTATAGAGATATGATTATTGGGGGCTTCTTTCGAGGCCCCCTCTTCCATGCACTTTTAACAAAAATTTAATAATAAAATATAAGATTTTGTACAATTGACATCACCCTCTCCGGACACTTATAATTTATGCTATCAAAGTTAACCGATTAACTATTTTTGTAACCAGTATGAGTGTGATGCCCTGATCAGGCACTGCACCTCACAAACACAGTATTTAGAGGCGATGGAGGACATATGAAAAGAGTTAAGCTGTGGAAGAAAACCCTTGCAGCAGCAGGCCTGAGTCTGTCTATTTTTTTGAGTTCCTTTGGAAACGTTACCGGAGTTATGGCGGCAGACGCTTCAGCAGGCAACGGGGCACTGGCAGCCGCAGAGCAGACCGAAAACCTTGCTGAGGACACCAAGGACGAAGAGAATGATAAGAATGAGGAAGTTAAGCAGACTTCCGATGAAGTAGAGGATGCAAAAGATCAGGCCACTGCTTCAGATACAGAAGAAACAGATGAGGATACTGAGGACGTAATTGATCAGGAAGAGGAATCTGAAGAGCTTATAGAAGATGATGAAGACGAAGAGCTGACAGACCTTGATGGCGAGGAATACGAAGTCGAGAAGAAGGATGACAAAGAGGCTGACAAGAAGGTTGAGAAGACTTCCAATTATGCTCCCAGAGAAAAGAGAGCATCAGACAATGCTGATGTAAACAGAAATAACATTCATGACGGTGCCATTCTGCAGGCATTCTGCTGGAGCTTCAACACAATTGCAGACAACATGGCAGCAATTGCTGATGCAGGTTATACAGCAGTTCAGACTTCACCTGCCAATGAGTGTCTTGCTACAGATACAGGTATGAACCTTCATGGACCAAACGGGATGTGGTACTACCACTATCAGCCCACTGACTGGGTTCTCGGCAACTATCAGCTGGGAACCAGGGATGAGTTCAAGCACATGTGTGATGTGGCTGACGAGTACGGAATAGCTGTCATCGTTGACATCCTTCCCAACCACACAACACCGTCATTATCTCAGGTATCTGAGAACCTTATAAATGCTGCAGGTGGCTTTGACAAGCTGTATCACACAACCGGCAAACTTTCAGGTGGATTCTCAGACAGAGTTGAACTTACATATTACTCAATGGGTGGACTTCCTGATGTAGACACCGAGAACGAGGGATTCCAGAACTACTTCTACGAGTACCTCAAGGACTGTGTATATCTTGGAGCTGACGGCTTCAGAATTGATACCGCCAAGCACATTGCTCTTCCCGATGACCCGGTTCCTTCAGACTACGCAGGGGATGAGGACAGAAACAATTTCTATCCCAACATGAGAGAAGCACTCAATGAGTATTCCGATGAAGTCGGAACAAAGAGTTATGATGAACTCTTCGTATACGGTGAGGCTCTTCAGGGCACAGGATCAAGGATTCCTGCATATCAGGAGTATATTGGAGGCACGACTGCAAGTAACTATGGAGCAAATCTTCGCTCTGCACTTGCAAGCGGCAATCTTTCAACAGGCAGGATAACAAGCTATGAAATCGGCGATGAGACTGTAAACGGCAGAACATATGTCGCAGATGCAGAGAAGCTTATCACATGGGTGGAGTCTCATGACAACTACATGAATGACAGCGAGAGCTGCTGGAAGTCAATAAATGACGAGCAGGTTATCCTCGGATGGTCATACATAGCAGCAAGAAAAGACGGAACACCTCTCTTCTTCTCAAGACCCAATAACAGCTCGGCAGAGAACCCTTACGGTGACAACCTCATCGGCGCTGCAGGAAGTGACATCTATAAAGCACCTGAAGTTAAGGCAGTAAATCTTTTCCGCAGACAGATGCTTGATGCTGATGAGTACGTTTCAAACCCCGGAGACAACATCCAGACTGTTATGGTTGAGAGGATCGGAACAGATGTTGAGGGTGCAGTACTTATCAACAGCGGTCTTAACAGGACATCAATAATTGCTGATACAAAGCTTACAGACGGAACATACCCCAACATGGTTGAGGGAAGTGATGAGATCTTCCTTGTAAAAGACGGCGTGATCTACGGAAGCGTAGGAGCAAGATCTGTAGTTGTTCTTTCTGAGAGAGAAGAGGGAACAGGAACTGTAGTATCCTTCTACAATTCAGAGAACTGGGGAAGCGTAGTGGCAAGAGTAGACGGATCTTCAGAGACTCTTTCCACAGTTGATGACAACGACGGATGGCACTGGGCAACTGTACTTGACGATGAGTTTGAGATCACATTTGAGGATGGAAACGGCGCTGTTTCACCTGTTTACACTGTAACTCCTCAGACCGGAACATTTGCAACTTATGACAGCACAACACTTTACACTTCCAAGAAGGAAGCAGAAGAAGCTATCGGTATTCATACTTATCCTGTTTACTTCTTTGGCACTGAAGGCTGGGCAAATGTCAATGCTTACGGATGGCTTTCAGACGGAACCCAGATCTTTGGAGGATGGCCAGGCACAGCGGCAGCTAATGAAGGTGAAGGCTGGTGGCGCGCTGACGTCAAGGTAAAGGGCGACATTGACTCATTTAACGTAATATTCAATAATGGCGCAGACAAGCAGACTGTTAATATTGAGGGCATCACACCCGAGAGCACAGACATCTATTTTGCAGGTGATGCTGAGAGGTCACAAGGCCAGCTTCAGATTGACAGATACACAAGCAAGACAGCAGCAGAGGAAGCTCTTGGAGTTTCCGGAAGCTACACAACAGCATATTTCTACAACACTCAGGGCTGGGAGACAGTATGTGCATACTCCTGGGGCGCTGCTTCACTCGGTGAGTGGCCCGGTACAGAGATGACACAGGAGGAAGATGGCTGGTACAAGATCGTTCTTCCTGCAGGTGCCGGTGAGGAACTCAATATCATCTTCAACAACGGCAATAACGGCAAGCAGACAAGTGACATGAAGATCACTGACATGAAGTACAGATTCTTCCTTCACAACGGAATCGGATTCCAGAAATACGGCTCCAAGAAGGATGCTCTTGCAGCAATCGCTGAGGGCGAAGATGTTGAGTACAGCACGGTTTATTTCTACAATGAGTCAGCTGATGACGACAACTGGAAGGATATTGCTCTTTACATCTACGGCGGAGAAAACGGTGAATACAACAACCTTATAGGCGGATGGCCCGG
>JAEEGL015077444.1_pt1 | contig 20929 bp, 19 predicted proteins | sample 9134231 | NCBI WGS metagenome assembly JAEEGL01 (sample SAMN16246548, study PRJNA631951) | gut metagenome | biome: gut microbiome; feature: rumen; material: fiber-attached | host: Bos | place: Iran: Karaj | collected 2018-10
AAAAGGCTTTTGGACAACCCGGATCTTTTGATCCAGTGCAATGCGGAGTTCTTCATCGAGAAGCACACGACAAATAAAGCGCTGAAACTGCTCAAGTCGGGCAGGATAGACCTTCTGGGGACCGACTGCCACAGGGTCGAAAGAAGAAGACCGAACCTGGCCGAGGCAGTAGAGGTTATTGAAAAGAAAGACAAAAAGGGCAATCTGGATCACATATGGCGTACCAGCCGCAGGATCTTCGAAGAAGCCCTTTGAACCGGAGTAATATAAATGAACACGAAGAAACTGGTCTATTCAATACTAAGCGCCGTGATGTTCATATCAGGCGCGGTATTGCTCCTGTATTTCTTCTGGGCCAACGGCTACATAGACATGCCGGTTCCTGCCCAGACCGAGGCAGAGGAAGGTTTTACATATCCGTCACTGCCTTCCAATATCGCGCCGGAGACATCTAAGAGCAGCGGAGGAACAGGCGAGGGAACAGCAGAGACCAAGCAGGGTTCACAGTTCGTAAACAACATCAACTTCGATGAGCTCAAGAAGACCAACAACGAGATAATCGGATGGATACAGATGGTCAGCCCGGAAGTAAACGCTCCCGTGCTCATGAGCAATAAAGATGACGATTTCTATCTTTCGCACGGTTCAAACAAGAAATACAACAAGAGGGGATCGTTCTATATTGAGAAGACCTACAATACGCCGGACTTCAACGATCCCGTTACCATTATCTACGGTCACAGGAAGGCTGACGGCTCCATGTTCGGAAGCCTGCAGAAGACTTTGGAGAAGATAGACATAAATGCCCAGCCACAATATGTTGTAATCTATTTGCCAAATTCGACAAAAATATACCACATCATTGCAACAATTCGTCATGATAGTCATCATGTTTTGGCATATAATAACTTCAGTAAGCAAAAGGAATACGATGATTTCTTCAACATGGTCTATAGCTCGAAAGGTTCCGGAGTACAGCTCGTAGAAGGAGAGAAGCCCGTATTCGGAGACAAGATCCTGATCCTGTCGACTTGTTTCAAGGCTGACAGGGCCAACAGATACCTGGTAATCGCGAAAGAATTGAAATAACTGCATTTCGTGATATAATTAAAAGTTACAAAGGGTAGATTCTGTCAAAGCAACTTTACTTTTAGGAGGAGTTTGACAATGAGCAAGAAAAAACTGTTAATACTGCCGTTAATCGTTCTGGTTATCTTTTCTGTTATGAGCGTTACAGTCCTTGGCGCTCAAAGTCCTACGAAAAAGCCATACATGGTTTATCAGAATAATGGAAAGGGTAAAGATATCACCGAAAAGTTTTTGGGTGAAAAACTGAATGTCGCTGATGGTTTTAGCCTTTCCAGCATCAGTGGCCTTCAGAAACAAATTAATAAAGTAGATAAGAAGCTTAAAGTCAGTGATTTTGAATTTAAGACAGGTGTTGAATTAGTAGTTAATACTCCTGATGGTTCGGTAGATGGTACACCTTTGAGAATTTATCTCACAGATTATAGTCTTCCCAAGGGAACTATCGGTATATTCGTACATGTCGATGATAATGGTAAAGTTGCCGGTTTCAGAGTTTTTAAGGGCAACGGCAAAGCCAATAATGTTTATCTTGATGGCGTTAAGTCTTGTTCACCTTTCTATCTTTACACTGCAAAGGCTAAATCTTCTGCACAGACAGGTGACTTTGCTCCTGCTTATGTAGCAATTATCTCAGTAGCTCTCTTGTCATGTGGTGCATTCTTTGCTATCCGTGCAAAGAAAGCTTCTAAATAATAAATCAAGATGTTGATCAACAACGGCGACTTCTTTTGAAGCCGCCGTTTTGTAATAGAGGATATATATGATGACAATAAACAAAGTAGCAGTATCTTTAGTAGGCACAGCAATCGCGGTAAGCGGATTTATCGGTGCATTTTTCTTTTTCAGTGACAAGAATCAGAATGAATCTGCTGCGAATGAACCTGAAACTACTACCTACGCAAGACCTACACAGACGGCTCCTGAACAGACGGAAGGCGCAAAGAAGTTCAAGTTCCGCGATAATATGGAAGTCGTCCTGGTCATGGGCATAGACGATACTGAGAAGAGGGCTGACGATAATGAGTATGTTCACAGCTCTCAGGCGGATGTTCTCTATGTCATTGCAATAGACCATAAGAATAAGACATTCCAGACACTGCAGATCAACCGCGATACAGTTGCTGAAGTTAAGCAGATCATTGGAGCAGGTGAAGAAGACGTAGTGACCATGCAGATCTGCCTTGCACATTCCTATGGCAGGACTGAAAACGCAAGATGTCTCAATGTCTGTGATTCCGTTTCCACCTTAATTTGTGATGTACCGATTGATCACTACATCTCGCTTAATATGGCATCGATTCCCGTTATCAATGAATCTGTTGGCGGTGTAACTGTTAAAGTTCCAGCCGGTCTTGAGGATAAGGACCCTGAATTTATTGCTGGAGCAACGGTTACTCTTAAAGGCAAGCAGGCTGAACTGTTTGTAAGATCAAGAATGTACCTGAAGAATGACTCAAATATATTCCGTATGCAGCGTCAGGAGATCTTCATGAAAGCATGGAAGCAGCAGGCTTATACTAAGATGACAGAGGAATCGGGCTTCGCTGCAAAGTTCGTTCTTGCTCTTTCCAAGTATATGACAAGCGACATGACCGCAAGCCGTCTTACTGAATTAGCAAATACCCTCAAGGAATATAAAGACCTTGGAACTCTTACTCCGGAAGGTGAGACACTTGAAGAAGGTGAGGGAAGACTCTTCAGAGAATTCCATGTAAATGAGGAAGACATGCGTAAGAAGGTATTGGAGATTTTTTACGAGGAAGCTTAAGAACCTTAAGCAATTAAATATCAAAATGACAATAACTGCACAATAATGCTTTGACATATTGTGCAGTTATTAGTTTTCTTCCATATTTTTATTATTTATAATATTTTAGGACTGTTCTATGCAGTTCTGTTTTCTGTGGATAAATGATCGTCGCCTTGTGCGCGTCAGGAGTATACGGATGTCGAGATTAAACGCGAAGCTTATGTTTCGTGTGCGTAAGCATACATTTTTCATGCTGTAATAATTTTAGTAAAGGAGGCGATTCGTCTGTATAAGAGAAATGCTCAAGGTTGGTCCAAGCATATTGATTTCATGATTCTTGATGTAATCAGTTTGCAGATTGCTTTTCTTATTTCAGTTTTTATTCGACTGCAAATCTTTGCATACGAATCTCACCTATATAGATTAGTCGGAATTACTCTATTATTGATTGATGCTGAAGTTGTTATGTTAAACAATTCAATGCATGACGTAATCAAGAGAGGATACTTTACTGAACTTATTGCTTCATTTAAGCACTGTTTCATAGTTTTAGCTGTTGAGGCTATTTATATGTTTGCTTCGCAAACAGGAGATTCATATTCTAGAATTATTCTTTTTATGACTTTTTTCCTTCATTTGCTTATTGGATTCTATTCTAGACTGTTTTGGAAATTTATAGTCAAAAAAACCAGTTTTATTCGATCTGACAAGAAAAATATGCTTGTTGTAGTGACTCCTGAAACGGCAGAAGATATCCTTAAGCGATTAAGCAGTGATGATTTGGCAGATTATATGATAATTGGCGTTGTTCTTACTGAGCATGTTGAGAGCAAAACAATTGCTGGTTTCAAAATAGTTTCGGAATTAGAAAATGCTGCTGATTATATTGCGCGTGAATGGGTCGATTCTGTTTATATTGATGTTCCTCTTTCAGATGAAAGAATAATCAAACTTATGGATGATTGTTCTGTTATGGCTATTCCAACTCACTATCATGTGCCCAATATGAGTCGCAACGGAATAAAACGTTTCTCTGAAAGAATGGGCGGAACAACTGTTCTTACGACGTCAATTAATTATGCTACTCCGTTTCAATTATTGATTAAGCGTTTGTTTGATTTGTTTGCAGGTTTGATTGGAAGTATTATCGCTCTTCTTATTATGTTAGTTGTTGGTCCGATAATTAAGAAACAGTCTCCCGGACCATTATTATTTGCACAGGAAAGAATCGGTAAAAATGGAAAGCATTTCAAAATGTATAAGATTCGTTCTATGGATATAGATGCTGACGAACATAAGCAAGAATTAATGGATCAGAACAGAGTCAAGGATGGAATGATGTTCAAACTTGATTTTGATCCAAGGATTATCGGGAATAAGGTCTTGGAAGATGGAACTAAGAAGACTGGAATAGGCGAATTCATTAGAAAGACTAGTCTCGATGAATTTCCCCAGTTCTTTAATGTGCTAGGTGGCAGCATGTCTACCATAGGAACCAGACCTCCGACGATTGATGAATATGAGAAGTACAATTACCGTCATCGTGCAAGAATGTCGATTAAACCGGGTGTTACCGGTATGTGGCAGGTTAGTGGTCGTAGTAATATAACTGATTTTGATGAAGTGGTTAAACTTGATACAGAGTATATTTCTAACTGGAGCCTTTTATTGGATCTGAAGATTCTTTTAAAGACTATTGGTGTTATTTTTGCAAGAAAAGGTGCTATGTAAAGGGTTGATCAAATGCGTGTATTATTATTGGGTGCAGCTGGATTCATTGGGACTAATTTGACCATTAAACTTGCAGCAAATAAAAATGATAAGATCACTCTTGTTGATAAAAACATTAATTGGTTTTCAAGTATTGAGAAGTTCGATTTTTCTAACATCAATATAATTGAATCAACTCTTGATATGGATATGGATTTCAGTATCCTTGAAAATCATGACGTTGTTTATCATTTAGTAAGTACAAATGTTCCCACAACTTCCAATCAACATATTAGTCAGGATATTCAGACTAATGTTCTTTTCTCTTCTAACTTGTTTGATGCTTGCATCAAATATGGTGTGAAAAAAGTAGTGTTTATTTCGTCTGGCGGAACTGTATACGGTAAAGAGTCTTTATGTCCGCTTTCTGAAATTACACCTACTAATCCTATATCTTCTTATGGTTTGCAGAAAGTAACTATAGAAAAGCTTTTATACTTATATAATTATATGTATGGTCTCGATTATAGAATCATTCGTCTTGCTAATCCGTATGGACCATATCAGAGACCAAATGGTGTGCTTGGAGCAGTTACGACATTTACTTATAAGGCGCTTAAAGGCGAAGAAATTCAAGTCTATGGTGATGGTTCTGTCGTTAGAGATTTCATTTTTATTGATGATGCTATCAAGGCAATTCTAAACATTGTAAATGGTGTGAATAAGCATCATACATTTAATTTAGGATGCGGTTACGGAACTTCAATCAAAGAAGTTTTAGCTGCTGTTGAAACAGCATTGGGTACGGAATTGCATATAGTTTATAAGCAAGGTAGAGCCGTTGATGTGCCAGTAAATTATTTGGATATTAGTCGTTATGAAAAATATTATGGTAAGTTGAATCCAATTGGCCTAGTTGAAGGTATTAAGAAGACTGCTGATTTCATGAAGAGGGAACTTCTCTAATGGAAAGAATAGCTGTAATAATGGGCAAGATGCATTCAGGCGGTAAGAAGAATCTTGTTATGGAGTATTACAGACATATTGATAGAACTAAGATTCAGTTTGATTTTCTTTGTGATGAGGATTCAAATGCAATTCCAACTGAAGAAATTGAAAGTTTAGGAGGAAGGGTTTTTGTTATTCCTCGTTATCAGAGAATATTTGCCAATATTCGATCTATAAAAAGTATATGCGAAGAGAATAAATATAGAATTGTTCATGGATATAACGGAACTATGAATGTGTTTGGTATGTTTGCGGCTTGGCTTGCAGGGGTCCCAATTCGAATAAATGAGAGTATATCTATGGCTCATAAAGCTGATAAAAAGACCGTTCTGAAGAAATTGTTAAAGCCGTTCTCGAGATGCTTTTCAACACACTATATGGCAAATGGAGAAATGTGTGGCAAGTGGCAATTCGGAAAGCTTTATGATCAGGGAAAAGTCGCTATCTTTAAAACTGTAATTAATGCAGATGAAAATAGATTTGATCCTGAATTAAGAGATAGGTGTAGAAAAGAATTCAATTTAGAAGACAATGTTGTTATTGGTCATATAGGCAGACTAACAGCACAAAAAAATACGCTTTTCTTAATTGATATCTTTAATGAAATTCAAAAGATTGAGAAAAAGTCAAAATTGCTATTGATTGGTGATGGCGATTTGCGTGATCAAATGCTTTCAAAGATTAAAGAATACGGAATTGAAGATAAGGTTCTTTATTTGGGCCGTAGAGAAGATATTAAGCAGTTCTATAATGCTATGGATTGTTTTTTGCTTCCATCACTTTATGAAGGTTTACCGGTAGTTGGTGTTGAAGCTGAATGTTGTGGTTTACCAGTGTTCTTTTCTACAGAGATACCGGATGAGTCAAGCGCTTGTAAAGACCTTGGTTTCTTTGTTGAATTGAATAAAGGCGCAAATGAATGGGCTAAAACTGTTGTTGAGAAGTGTAATGACTATAAAAGGAGCGGTCATTGTAATGAGGTTAAAGAAGCTGGTTTTGATTCTCTAACTGAAGCAAATAATTTGCTCAATTATTATATGGATTTGTTAAGATGAAAAAAGTAGGAATAGTATCTTGCTACTTTCAACATAATTATGGAAGCATGTTACAGGCTTTTGCAACTCAAAAAGCTTTGGATAAACTTGGCTATGAAAATGAAACTATAGATATATCCGGTTTTAAAAGTGAAATTAATAAAGCCAAAATGTTGTATTTTGTCAAAGCATCATTAACATCTGATATTCTTCTTTCTAAATTTGGTATGGTTAAAAATGCAATAAGAAGAAAATTATCCAAGGGTGAATATGGTCATAATACAATAATACGAAACTTAAAATTTGATAATTTCTCTAATAGTCATTTTAGGCTTTCTGAAAGATATTTAGGCAAAACTGAATTAGGTGAAAAATGCAAAGATAAATATAGTGCTGTTTTAGTTGGAAGCGATCAATTATGGTTACCTGGGAACATTGCAGCTGATTATTATACTTTGAATTGGGTGCCTAATGATATTAATACCGTTTCATATTCGACTAGTTTTGGCCAATCAGAATTGCCCAATGATATTGCAAAAAAAGCTAGAGTTTTCTTAAATAGAATTAATCATATAGGAATTAGAGAAGAATCTGGTAAGAGACTTATTTATCAATTAGTAAATAGGAATGTCCCGGTTGTATGTGATCCAACTCTTTTGTTTACAGGAGAAGAGTGGATGAGTATTCAAACTGAAGAAAGAATAATTAGTTCACCTTATATTCTTTGCTATTTTTTAGGCAACAATCCTCCTCATAGGGAATTCGCAAAGAGATTAAAATGTGAAACAGGTTATAAGATAGTTGCTTTAACGCATCTTGATGAATATGTTAAAAGTGATGAAGGTTATGCTGATTTTACACCATATGACATTGATCCAGCAGATTTTCTAAACTTAATCAGAAATGCTGAATATATATGCACAGATTCATTTCATTGTTCTGTATTCTCAATGTTATATGAAAAGGATTTTTATACATTCAGAAGATATTCTAGGAAGACAAGATCATCCACAAATACGAGATTGGATACTTTGTTTAATTTAGCTGGAATAAGCGGAAGAATTTTAGATGGGGATGAAGATATTAAGAGTTGTCTTGATATGAAAATAGATTATGTAAAAGTTTTAGATAATCTTGCTTTTCTAAGGGAAAAATCTTATTCATATTTGATTGCTGCTTTAGAGGATAGAGGGAGCACTGATTGTGATTAGTATATTGGACAAATCAAAGTGCTCTGGATGTAGCGCGTGTTATAGTGTATGTCCGAAGTCTTGTATAAGTATGATTGAAGATGAAGAAGGTTTTCTTTATCCGAGAGTTAATGAAGATTATTGCGTTGATTGTGGCTTGTGTGAAAAGGTATGTCCATTAGTTGAAAAGAATAATGCAAAAAAAGGAGTTTTATATTCTTGCATCATACAAAATAAAGATAAAGATATCTTGTTTCACAGCACCTCTGGTGGAGGATTTACACCAATAGCTGAGTATGTTTTGAATCAAGGAGGAATCGTTTTTGGCGTAGAAATGAAAAATGATGACTTCTTCGTTAAACATGTAAAAATAGAAAAAGCATCTAATTTGGATAGATTTAGAAATTCAAAATATGTACAGAGTTATTTGGGTAATGCATTTATTGAAACTAAAAAGGAATTAGATAACGGCAAATTAGTTTGTTTTAGTGGTACGCCTTGCCAGATTCAAGGTTTGAAAAACTATTTAACTAAGGATTATTCGAATTTGATTACAGTGGATGTTGTCTGTAGAGGCGTTCCTTCTCCTGGAGTGTGGGAAAAATATAAAAATAATCTAATCAAAAATGGAAATGTTAAGGAAATTGTTTTCAGAGACAAAACTTTGGGATATCAGTATTCAACTATGAAGGTTGAATATGATGATGGAAGAGTTGTTCGTAATGGGATTGAATCTGACCAATGGTTAAGGATGTTTTTTTCTGGCTTAATATTGCGCCCTTCTTGTCCGACCTGCAATTTCCGTTCTGTAGAAAGATGCAGTGATTTTACTATTTGGGACTGTTTTAATGTTTCTGATATTACCAAGGATTTGAATGAGACGAAAGGCGCTACTAGAATGCTTATTCATTCAGAAAGAGGTGTTAGCCTTTTTAATAGTATAAGGGATGAGTTTTATATTATCGAAGCACCGGAAAGCATAATTGCAAAAGGTATAGAAGATACTTTTGAATTGAATATACATAGAAATGAATTTTATAAAGACTACAGAGAGTTGGATTTTAATGAATTATTATCTAAATGGGTTCCTATGAGCTTTATGATTAAAGCTAAAAGAAATGTTAGGAGAACTTTAAATAAGATAGGGATTGATCTGTTTGTTAAAAAGATTAAGAGGAGAGTAAAAGGTTGAAAGTATGGGGTGTTTAGAACCTTTTTTAAGTATAATTGTTCCCATATATAATGTTCCTGAACGTTATTTGAGAAAATGCATTGAAAGTTTAATTAATCAAACTTTCAAAGACATTGAAATCTTGTTGATAGATGATGGTTCTACTGATAATAGCAGTTTGATTTGTGATGAGTATTCTGCATCAAATGAAAACATTACTACAATTCATAAGGAAAATGGTGGTTTATCTTCGGCTAGAAACAAAGGTGTACGAGAGGCTTCTGGCAAGTATATTATGTTTGTGGATGGCGATGATTGGATAAATCCCGAGTCTTGTGAAGTTTTACATAATTGCTTTAATAATAATGATGTTGATTTGATCATGTTTTGTATGTCAAAAGATTATGAAGAATCTACAACTCCATATTTATATTTTTTGAAAGAAAACTATATATATAAAGACGATGAAATTAAATGGCTTCAATCACAAGTTTTGAATTATAACAGTAATATTGCTACAGTTACTACCAAATTAATAAAAAGAGAGTTATTGATTTCGAATAATGTTTTCCATAATGAACAATTGAAGCAAGGAGCTGAAGGCATAGTTTTCAACATTGATTTATTTGGAACAGTAAGAAGTGCTGTTTTCATTAAGAAATACTTATATCATTATCTCTATAATGAATCCTCAATATCTGCATCCTATAATGAGAAAAATGTATATTTAGTTTTAGATTGTTTTAAAGAAATCCAAAATAGGATATCGAATTTGCAAAATAGTCAAGAACTAATGGTGTCTTATAGAAATCGACTTGTTTATGCTATAGTTTCTGCGGTTATTAGTGGCTTTTTTAATCCTTCTAATCCGGATCGATATAGAGATAAAAAGAGAAAGTGCAATGAGTATTTAAATTATTCCATTGTTGATGATGCGTTGAAAAATGCAGATCTTAGTGGAATGACAAAGAGTAGAAAGATAGTAGTGAATTTGATTAAGCATAGATCATACGTAATGATTTATATTCTAGGTAGTCTAAGGAAATGGCAAAAAAGTCATTCTTAGAAGGAGTTATTATGTTAAGAGTAATTCTATCATTTGATGATGGTCGAAAAGATAATTATAGAGCAGCAAAAGAAGTCCTCGAACAAAAAAAAATACCTGCAACTTTTAATATTACTACTGGGTATATTATTGGGGATTTGGATGATAAAGATAAGCCGGGCCCGCATGAGCCAATGAATGTTGATGAGCTTCAAGAATTAGCACGATTAGAACTATTTGAAATCGCAGGTCATGGATATCGCCATGACAATGATATTAATAATCTTATTAATGGTGTTGTTGGGCTTAGAGAAATGTTGCCTGGGATTGAAATATCAGGAATTGCAAGTCCGCATTCTCAATTTGATCTTAACAAACTTAAAATCGCAAAAGAATTATTCTTAAAGAATGGGATTAAATACTTGCGTATTAGTAATGACTATTCAAAAATGAACAAAGCCAAAATTTGGATAAGAAGAATTAATCGTTTGTTACATATACCATTTCTATATTATTATGTTAATAAGAATGCTTTAAATAACAGAAATGATTTTTTGTTACATAGTGTTCCAGTTATCAAAGATAATAGTTTTTTGGAAGTGCTTTCTTTTGTAAAAAAAGCAGTTAAAGATAGTAAAACCGAAGATAAAATATGCATCCTAATGTTTCATAGTGTTTTGAAAAAAAACGAGCCGTTTTATGACGATTTGTTTTCTTGGGACTATGATAAATTTTTTAAGTTATGTAATTCTTTGAAAGAATTAGAAAATAAACAGATCATACAAATAATAAAAACCGATTCTATTTGATTGGAGAAAAACATGAAAGCAAGAGTCATTGCATACTATTTACCTCAGTTTCATCCAGTAAAGGAAAATGATGAGATGTGGGGAAAAGGATTTACAGAATGGACTAATGTTGCTAAAGCCAAACCCTTATATAAAGGACATTATCAGCCACAGATTCCTTCTGATTTAGGTTTTTATGATTTGCGTTTACCTGAAGTAAGGGAAGAGCAGGCGCAACTTGCTCGTGAAGCCGGAATTGAAGGTTTCTGTTATTGGCACTATTGGTTTGGCAATGGAAAAAGAATTCTTGAAAGGCCATTTAATGAGGTTTTGGAGAGTGGTAAACCTGATTTTCCTTTTTGTCTTGCTTGGGCTAATCATAGTTGGAGTAATAAAACTTGGCAGAAATTGAAGCGTTTTCAACAAGATACCGTTTTTATTAAGCAAGAATATTTGGGCGTTGACGATTATACTATGCATTTTAATGCTGTCCTTCCGGCCTTTTTGGATAGAAGGTATATAAAAGTTGATGATAAACCTTTGTTTGTCATTTTTGATCCGGATGCAATGCCAGATGTTGATGTTTTTATTCGTGTTTGGAATGACCTTGCTGTTAAAAATGGTCTAAAAGGTATTCATTTTGTTGCTAGAGGTGTTTCGACTGGTAAGTTTTCGCTAAAGTCAAATAAAAAACTGATTAATGAAGGTGTTAAGTCTCGTTACGATGATCTAATTGATAAAGGCTTTGATGCAATAGCACCTTCCACAATGCGACAAGCTGAAGTTATGACAATTGGATATTACAGAAAAATCCTAAACACATTTTTGAATAGATATAGTTTACAGTTTGGCAAAGATGCGTATGACTATACTAAAATCATTAAATATTTATATAACGATCAAGATGAGCGTCTTGATGTTTATCCTCAATTAGTTCCAAGGTATGATAAAACCCCAAGAAAGGGTAGAGATGCTGAATTTTACTATAATAATTCCCCAACGGCCTTTAAAAAGTCTGTTGAATTAGCTTTGGCTAGAATTAAAAATAAACCCGATGATAGAAAAATACTATTTTTGTTTGCTTGGAATGAGTGGGGTGAAGGTGCATATCTTGAACCTGATATTAAATATGGACATGGATATATTGATGCTTTAAGAGAAGCTATTGAAGACTAATTATTGATTTAGAGTACGTTGAATTGAAATGGTTATTTACTTTTTGCTTGGAATAATTATTGTTTTCTTGGTTTTAGCATATCTGGCTAATTCAAGAGATATTTTAGCACCGGGTGTTCTTTTGGTTATAGGTTATACGATTGCTTGTATTAGTTGCATATATAATATTGAATCATGGGGTGTCAATCTTCATTATAGAACATTGTTTTTGATTGCTTTCGGTATTGCTTTTTTCCTTTTAGGAGAGTTCTTTTTTAATGTTGCAAAACCAAGAACTCTTTCATGCGTAGACATGTCACAACCACAACAGATTTCTGTTTCTAATGCTAAAATTTGTTTTTTTACTGTCTTCAATTTGTTGGTTTTAGTGTTAGCTATTAGAGATATGCTTAATGTAGCAGGCGGTTGGTTTGGAACGATTAATCTAACTATGAATGAGTATAGAGCTGCTTTTTCATATAATGATGTCCAAACAGACACTATAGTAGTTCAGTTAATGAAGATTTCTAAAGGTGCTGCTTATACTTTTTTGTACGTGTTTATTAACAATTTAATGTCATCTAATAACTCAAATAAAAAGAATCTGTTTTTGAAGAACATAAAGTATTTTATTCCTGTAATTAGTTATGTGATTCTTTCGTTATTCAGAAGTGGTCGTTTAAATGCAATAATGATTATGGTTGCGGGATTGTTCTATTGGTATTTCTTATGGCACAGAAAAAATGGTTGGAACCGTGTTGTTTCTAGAAAATTTGTTACTCGAATAGTTCTTCTTTTTGCATTATTCTGTTTTTTCTTTTTCGCTACTAGAGAATTGGTTGGTAGACAAAATAAATCAACATTTATCGATTATTTGACTATGTATTATGGCGGTTCGTTTCAGCTGTTAGATCAGTATTTGACTTCTAGCGATGTTGTGGCTGGTCACGAATCATTTCCTGGAATCTTAATGTCACTAAGAAAACTTGGTTTGTATAATGTATATATAAGAAAATCCTTGGAATTCAGGATAACTCCTACAGGTATTTATTTAGGAAATATATATACTGGTATTAGACGTTTTTACTCGGATTTTGGGTATTTAGGTGTTGCTATAATGCAGACTATTTATGGCGTTTTGTTTGCGTCTTTATATCGGAAAATACGCTCTGTTAAAGTTCTGACTTCACGTAATTTGTTTTTGGTAATAGTATACGGAACTATTCTTTTTGCACCATTAACACAAGCTATGGAAGACCATTTTTGGATTGATCTCAGTATAGGTTATTTTATTGAATTGTTCATTATTTGGGTTGTTATGATATTTATTCTGGAATTTTCCTTCAAAGATAAATGTAAAATCAGGAGAAAGGCATGGAAAGAAAAATCGAGCCTTTGAATTCAAAAACAAATATATCTAATCTAAAATCCGGTATTATTAGAATTCTTCTGGCCAATATTCTAAATCTCATCTTTAGTCTCGGTACAAATTTCCTGTTGCCCAAAATGCTGACAATTGGTTCTTATGCTCAGATTAAATCTTATCAATTATATGTTTCTTATATAGCTGTTTTACAATTGGGCTATAGCGATGGGATGTACTTGAAGTTTGGCGGAAAAGAATTATTCAATATCCCTAACGATTCGCTTCAAGAAGACATATCTACATTGAGAGTGTTTCAAGGGATAATTGCTGTTATATCTTTGACTTTAGCACTTATAATTCAAGACCCAGTTTTAATTGTTGCTTCACTGTCGGTGTTTCCGCAAAACATAGTTGCTTATTATAAGAACCTTTATCAGGCTGTTGGTAGGTTTAGTGATTACAGTCGAGTAATGAATATGACAACCGGTTTAACATTTGCAATAAATATTTTTCTGTTATTTATCGTTAAGGTTGATTACTATATTTGGTATATAGTTTCGTATTTGATATTAAGTTTGGTTTTAATGCTTTTCCTTGAGATACAGACGAATAAAGTTTTTAATATTAAGTTTGGGGTATCAAAATTCAGTAGTAGTAATCTAATACTTAATGTAAAAAACGGTTTCCTTCTTTTATTAGCCAATTTTTCATCTATATTGTTAACTAGTATGGATCGTGTGTTTACCAAAGTCTTACTTGGTGATATTGATTTCGCGGTGTATTCGTTTGCTGTCAGTATTGAAAACTTCCTTAATGTTGCAGTTTCTCCTTTGAGTGTTACCTTATATAATTTTTTCTGTAACAATAAAGATCAATATCATGTTGAAAGAATCAGGAACATGATAATATTGTTTTCTGCTTTTCTGATTTCTTCTGCTTTCCCTGTGAAGCTGATTATAGAATTATTTTTGCCTCATTATATTAAATCAGTTATGATTGTCTTTTTCCTGTTCTCAGCTCAAATGTTTCTAATTGTTGTAAGAAGTGTTTATTCGAATTTATATAAAGCTTTTAAAATGCAAAATAAGTATTTCATTAGGATGTGTATAGTGATTGTTGTTGCGCTCATATTGAATTTTATGATGTTTTATATATTACATACAATGGATGCCTTTGCTATTGGTACAGTGCTTTCGTCTGTTATTTGGCTTGTAATTTCATGTTTCGATTTTAAACAGTATAGATTTGGATTGAATAACGCGATATTCGTTTCTGTAGCTATATTGTCGTTTTGTCTTTGTGGTAAATATATTGGTGCAATTATGGGCTTTTTAGTATATGTTTCTACAATTGTTGTTATTGCATATATTTTATTACGAGATACATTTTATAACTTGTATTCTCAAATCAAATCTATGTTGTTCAAAAAGGCAATTGTTCGGGGTGAATCCAATGATAACAAATAAAAATGGTTATGCTGCCATTGATATTACTAAGTATATATTTGCAACATTTATTGTTGCTATTCATTTTACTGCTTTTTCAAATGTAAGAATACAAAACACATCATTATTTAATGTGTTGAATTTGTATGTTTTTGATTTTGCTGTTCCATTCTTTTTTGTAACCAGTGGTTACTTGTTGTTTAAAAAGGCACAAACTTTGGGGGATTTCAATGGCGTTTTTAAAGAGTATTTTTATCGACTGCTTAAACCATATTTATTTTGGGGTTTTTGGTACTTTGCAATTGGAGTTTTAACACAATTGTTTAATGGGAAAAGAATAACTTATATTCTGTTAGATAAAATAAAACTTCTATTTTTTAGTAGCCCTGGTGGTGGCTTATGGTATGTTCAAAGTCTTTTAATTCTGCTGATTTTGCTTAGATTAGTTAGATTTAATGGCTCTACACATTCTTTGTTTATATTAATTGTGATTTTTGGCATTTTTGCTTTACTTTGTGATTCAATCTTTGATTTATCCGGATATGTGAATTGGGCTAGTGAGATCTGCAATTCGTATAATTGTATTTTTGTGAGCAGATTAAACTTTGTTTTTTACGGTGTGTATTTTTTGTTGGGTGGAGGTTTATATCGTTTTCAGAGAAATATTAATTTGCAATGTTCGGCATTGTTGTTAATTTCAATGTATATAATTTATTGTGTGTGTGAGTGTTTAGGCGGATATATTGTATTTGTTTCTCATTTTTTTAAATTGTTTATTCCTATTGTAATTTTGCTAATTTGTGTAAAAGCTTCTGAATATAATATAGTTTCTTGTTCATCTTTTTCGAGTTATTGTAGGGATGCAAGCTCGATTATGTATTTTCTCCATTTTTCTTTAGTTTATGCTTTTGGTTTGTTGTCTAAAATTCTGGGCGTTTCTTATGAGGCTAATTGCACAGTGTTCTTCTTTTGCTCAATTATATTGTTGAATGTAATTTGCTTGATATTAAGGAATATAAATTATAAAAAGACTATTTTAAAATATATTTTTTGATTGGTAAGGCTATATATGAGAATTGATGTCATTACAATGCATGGTGTTCAGAATTATGGTTCTGCTTTACAGGCGTTTGCTACTAAAAAACTCCTTGAAAAATATGACTGTGAAGTTGAGTTTATTAATTATGTGCAGCCACACTTGCTTCCTGAAAATATAGTTTCAACTTGGTCTAAAGGAAATTTAATAAAAGCTATTGCTATATATCCTACGTCACGAAGATGGAAAAAGGTGTTTGGACAGTTTTGTCAAAACAATCTTTCTTTATCGCATGATTTATATTCTTGCCTTTCAGATTTTGAAGGCTTTTCTTCAGATGCCGATGCTTTTTGTACTGGAAGCGATCAAGTATGGAATTCTATTTGGAACAGGGGCATAGACTATCCATTATATTTAAGTTTTATACCTAAAGAAAAATACAAATTTGCTTTGTCAGCTAGTTTTGGAGTTGAGACACTTGAAAAGCATGAGGTTGAGTTAACCAAACCTTTAATTGATCAATATAGACATATTTCTGTTAGAGAAAAAAGTGGGTTAAAGATATTAGAAAATCAATACCATTATAATAATGCTATTCAGTTGTGTGATCCAACAATTTCGCTTGATGCTGATGAATGGAGATTGTATTCTTCAAATAGAAGAATTAAAGGTGATTATATTCTGATTTATAATTTGAATCGCAGTAGAGAATTTGATGCATATGCGAAGCGTTTGTCAAAGATAACTGGATTAAAACTTGTTCGGCTTTGTACAAGATATGATCAGTTCTATAGATGTGGTAAAAGTGTTTTAGTGCCTGAAGTTTTTGATTTTGTTAGTTTGATTGATAGTGCAAAGTTTGTTTTGACAGATTCCTTTCATGCAACGGCTTTTTCTTTGAACCTGAACACAGAACCAATATGCATATATCCTAAAGAGTTTGGTGGTCGATTAGATAGTTTTTTAAGACTTGTTAATTGTGAAAATAGACATGTATCTGATTTTAATGATTTTGATGTAATAAATAGAAATGTTGATTTTGAAATGGTTAATCAAATCTTAGATTTAGAAAGAGGTCGTATCAATAATTATATCACTCAAATTGTATCTGAAATAAAAAACGAAAATAATACGTAGATAAGTTAGGAGAATTATCTATGGGAATAAATTCTATGCTAAAAAACAATACATTATTAAGACGAATCGGGAAAAAAATACTTATATATAAGGCATTCAAAAACGATGCTTATGATTTTTCCCGGTTTTTTGTTGAAGAAGCCAATAGAAGAAATGATTATAGGTATTCAATTATGCTTCTGGTACATAGTCTTGAGAAGGGCATGTGCATGCCAAATCCAAGACCTTTTGGTTTTGAAAAAGTCCATGAGTTGATTTCGTGTTTGGATAAAACGAATAACCATAGCTCATTTGAATATAGATTAGCTATTTCTATTCTGTTTTCTTGGATACGGTTTTTCGATGAACATGGTTGGACTTATGATGATACATATGTTTTTGTAAAGAAATACTTAATTGAGCGTAATAATTCAGATTTGTTGTCTGGATATAAGGAATATAAAGGTTCTTCCATAGATAAGTCTGAAAAGTATTATGATGTTATTTCAACAAGACATTCTGTCAGAGATTTTAAAAGTGACACGTTGAAAGATGATGATGTTGATTTTGCTGTTAAATGTTTTATTGAAACACCTACAGCTTGTAATCGTCAGATGTGTGGATTGATTTATGTAGATAATCCTGAAGTTAAAAGATTGCTTGATAATAGAATAATAGGCCTTCCAGGTTTTAATGAGGCTAATATACATTATTTTGTTATTACATATGATCTAGCAGCATTTGCTTATTCCGGAGAAAGACAGCAAGGATTATTTAATGCTGGTTTGTGTACGACCAATTTTATTAACGCTTTACATTCAAAAGGAATCGGTTCTTGTTGTCTTCAATGGTCGAATAAAACATCTGAAGATAAAGAAGTCAGAAAAGCTCTTGGTTTGCAGAGTGGGGAAAGAATAGGTATTATTGTAGGCTGTGGGTATTATAAGGAAAATAATTTAATTCCTTGTTCAACTAGAAAGAGCAAAGAAGATATTTATAGAGTTATATAGATATAATCTGTGTTACAGATATTGGTTGTTTTAAATGCTATGTGATTGCTATATAGGTAGAGATATATTTGAAAGGAAAAATATTATGAATATTATTGTCACAGGCGGCGCCGGCTTTATTGGTGGAAACTATATACACTATCATCTTAAAGAACATCCCGAAGACAGGGTGATCTGTGTTGATAAGCTTACATATGCTGGTAACTTAAGCACGCTTGCTCCTGTTATGGATAATCCGAATTTCAGATTTGTTAAGTTGGATATCTGTGACAGGGAAGGCGTAATGAAGCTCTTCGAAGAAGAGAAGCCTGATGTTGTAATAAACTTTGCAGCTGAATCCCATGTTGACAGAAGTATTGAAGATCCCGGAATCTTCCTTCAGACAAATATTATCGGTACAGCAACCATGATGGATGCCTGCAGGGCATTTGGCAACATCAGATATCACCAGGTTTCTACTGATGAGGTATATGGTGATCTTCCTTTAGACCGTCCAGATCTGTTCTTTACAGAGACTACTCCTATCCATACATCGAGCCCTTATAGTTCATCTAAGGCTGGAGCTGATCTGCTTGTTATGGCGTATTACAGAACCTATGGATTGCCGGTAACTATCAGCCGTTGTTCCAATAACTATGGTCCTTATCATTTCCCGGAGAAGCTTATTCCTTTGATGATAGCCAACTGCCTCAACAATAAGCCTCTGCCTGTATACGGAGAAGGTAAGAATGTACGTGATTGGCTCTATGTTGAAGATCACTGTAAAGCAATCGATCTTATCGTTCGTAAGGGAAGAATCGGTGAAGTTTATAATGTCGGTGGCCATAATGAGATGGCCAATATTGATATCGTTAAGCTCATCATTAAAGAATTGGGCAAGACTGAGGATCTTATTACCTATGTAACTGACCGTAAGGGACATGATCTACGTTATGCAATCGATCCTACAAAGATCCATAACGAACTTGGATGGCTTCCTGAGACCAAGTTTGCTGACGGCATTAAGAAGACAATTCAGTGGTATTTGGATAACCGTTCCTGGTGGGAAGAGATAATCAGCGGTGAATACCAGAACTACTACGATAAGATGTACGGTAACCGATAATGAAGATCTTTGTTACAGGTGTTTGCGGCCAATTAGGCCATGATGTAGTTAATAATGCTATAGCCAGAGGATATGAGGCTGTCGGTTCTGATATTCAGCCTGTTTATTCAGGTGTTGCTGACGGCAGTACAGTTACTGGAACTCCTTATGTTCAGCTGGACATTACAGATAAAGATGCAGTTTTATCTGTTATCGAAGAGATTAAGCCTGATGCCATTATTCACTGTGCTGCATGGACAGCGGTAGATGCTGCTGAAGATGAGGAGAATAAGGCTAAGGTTCATTCAATCAACGCTGACGGTACACGTTTCATTGCTGAAGCAGCTAAAGCAATTGACTGCAAGATGCTCTATCTTTCTACAGACTACGTATTTGATGGTAAGGGAGACCGTCCCTGGGAGCCTGATGACAAGTGTTATGCTCCTCTTAATGTGTATGGGCAGAGTAAACTTGACGGCGAGTTAGCAGTATCCAGTACACTCGATAAGTATTTCATTGTAAGGATTGCATGGGTATTCGGGCTTAACGGAAAGAACTTCATTAAGACCATGATAAATGTAGGGAAGACGCATGATACAGTCCGTGTTGTTAATGACCAGATAGGTACACCTACATATACTTTGGATCTTGCCCGTCTTTTAGTTGATATGGTAGAGACTGATAAGTTCGGTTATTACCATGCAACCAACGAAGGTGGTTATATCTCATGGTATGATTTCTGTGTTGAGTTCTATAAGCAGTATGGATTAACTACTAATGTTATTCCGGTAACTACTGCAGAGTATGGTTTATCCAAGGCTGCAAGACCTTTTAATTCCAGATTGAATAAGTCTAAATTGGTAGAATCGGGCTTTAAACCTTTGCCTGATTGGAAAGATGCAGTTAAGAGATATTTAGCGGAGGCAGAACTATAATGGCATTTACATTTGAGAAAACTAAGATTCCCGGTGTTGTTATCATCCAGCCCCAGGTTTTTGGCGATAGTCGCGGCTACTTCATGGAGACATTCAAGAAGTCTGATTACGCAGCTGCAGGTATTACCAGAGAGTTTGTACAGGATAATGAGAGTTCCAGTTCTAAAGGCGTACTCAGAGGACTACATTTTCAGAAGAATCATACGCAAGGTAAGCTTGTACGTGTAACCCGTGGAGAAGTTTTTGATGTAGCTGTAGATGTCAGACCCGGTTCTGATACTTATGGTCAGTGGGTAGGTGTTACACTCAGCTCAGAGAAGAAGAACATGTTCTATATACCTGAAGGTTTTGCTCACGGTTTCCTTGTTCTTTCAGATATGGCAGAATTCGTATATAAATGTACTGATGTTTATGATCCCGAATCTGATGGCGGTATTCCTTGGAATGATACTACAATTGCAGTGGATTGGCCTAAGCTCGATATTCCTTATAAGACCAGTGAGAAGGATTCTAAGCATGAAGCGTTTGCATCTCAGGATTTCTCCTGGGCTGCTAAATGGCTATGAGGAGGTAATTACAAATGAAGGGAATAGTATTAGCCGGCGGTTCTGGCACAAGGCTCTATCCTTTAACCAAAGTAACTTCTAAACAGTTGCTTCCTGTTTATGATAAGCCCATGATCTATTATCCTTTGTCAACTCTGATGTTGGCGGGTATCAGAGATATCCTTATTATTTCTACTCCTGATGATACACCCAGATTTGAAGCTTTATTAGGCGATGGTAGTCAGTTTGGTATAAACCTTTCATATAAAGTTCAGCCCAGTCCGGATGGACTTGCTCAGGCGTTCATCCTTGGAGACGAGTTTCTGGCAGGTGAGGCTGGTGCAATGGTCCTGGGTGATAATATCTTCTATGGTATGGGTTTCAGGACTATCCTTAAGAAAGCTGTTGCTAATGCTGAAGAAAATGGAAGAGCTACTGTATTCGGTTATTAT
>JAEEGL011647846.1_pt1 | contig 20928 bp, 18 predicted proteins | sample 9134231 | NCBI WGS metagenome assembly JAEEGL01 (sample SAMN16246548, study PRJNA631951) | gut metagenome | biome: gut microbiome; feature: rumen; material: fiber-attached | host: Bos | place: Iran: Karaj | collected 2018-10
CACTCAGCTTGTAAATCAGTTACAGACACCCATAGTAGGTATGACGGGTGTGATACCGCGTATTTATACAACAATAGCCAGTGCTGAAAGACTAATGGAAGTAAATCAGTTAGGCGAAGAAACATCAGTAAATGAAGAGTGCATTCAGACTGAAGAAATACAGAAGTTATACGACGAAAGCTTTGAGAAAATAGAACTTAAAAACGTTGAATATACATATTATCCTGCTTCAAGCAGTAGTTTTGAAATAAGCAAAGAAAATATGCCTGTAGCTCTGAATGATTTCTCTATGGAGATAAATAAGGGGCAGTATGTGGCTTTCGTCGGTCACAGTGGTTGTGGCAAATCAACAGTATTAAAAATATTGATGAGTGTTTATAAACCTGATAAAGGTGAAGCATTAATATCAGTATCGGGTAACGCTGAACCGCTTACTAAAAAATGGAGAAAACTCTTTGCTTTTGTTCCGCAGGGTAATTTCCTGATGAGCGGCACAATTAGAGAAATAGTTGGGTTTGCAAATCGCTCAAAAATGCAGGATGAAGAAGCAATTAGAAATGCACTTCGTATAGCAGATGCAGAGACTTTTGTATATGAACTGGAAGATGGAATAGATACTCTGTTAGGAGAGAGAGGAACAGGCTTATCTGAAGGCCAAATGCAGCGCTTAGCTATTGCCAGAGCTATCTTCTCTGAAAGACCGATTCTTCTGATGGACGAAGCAACGAGTTCGTTGGATGAAGAGACAGAAAAACACGTGCTTCAGAACCTCAGATTAATGACCAATAAAACAGTAATAATCATTACTCACAGAGCATCAGTTTTGGATATTTGTGATGAAGTTATAAAGTTTCAGTAAAAAGGTTTCTGATTGAGATGTGCTACCCGTCAAGAGTACAATAAAAAATAATAAACGATTGCACTTTCAATGGTTCGCATTTAGATTAGCATTTATAGATTTGAGAAATTGAATAATAATTTGTATAGACTAGAGGATGATAAATGAATAGTAAAGATAAACTTAAAAACATAATTGAACAAACAGATGAATTGATACAAAAAAGAGTTACCTGTTCGGCCCCAGATTTCTTGGCTTGGAAGATAAGTGCAGAAAGATATATTATTAGTCAGTACGGACAAAATAGCTTTGAGTTGAAAGAGTTTAGAAATATAAATTATTCGCTGTCAGTATTTTTTTCTTCTACATCAAATAGCGAATTTATTGATGCGTGTGCTAGAGGATTAAAGCAAGCAAAAGCAATTCTTTTGACATTTATGGAAGAGGAAGAAGATAAGGGGAGTTATATGAAGAATAAGATTGATGCATTCAAAAAACTTCAGTATGAATTTGAAGGAATTAAAGAAATCATTATTAGACATACCGGAACAGGATATGTGTCAAATTTATTAGATGTATTAGGTCAAGGAATAAAAAATAGAGACAAAGATAAAATCATATATTCTTTAACAGAAATTGATAGCTGGTACGATAGTGAATGGCCAGCAATTAGTAATGATGAGTTTATCTTAAATTCACAGGAACATGAAAGAAACATGAGAATAATAAAAGAGATATTGGAAGGAATCGATAGTTGCAACTTTGAAACTACAATGCAAGAGAGATTGATGGAAAAAGACTCGCAAGAACCGATTGTTTTGTTAAGTCACAGTTCATCAGATAAAAAATACGGAAATGCGCTTGAAAAACTATTGTCAGGAATTGGAATAAAGAATGAGCAATTGATATACACTTCGCATTCTCTTCATAAAATTCCCTTTGATATTAACATTTATAAATATTTGAGAGAATCTTTTGATAAAAAAATATTTGTTATTGTATTGTGGTCTAATGAGTATTTAGAAAGTCCTGCATGCATGAATGAATTGGGAGCTCTATGGGTTAAACAAACAGATTATTCAAATATATATGTTCCTTCGTTTGATTTCAAAAATCCTAAGTATTTTCAATGTGCTGTTGATAAAAACAAAATGGGGGCAATTTTGGATGGAAGTGAATTTTGTAAAACAAGTATGATTGAGTTAAAGAATAAATTGGTTGATATGTTTGAATTAAATGTTGAAGAAAAACAATGGATATACATTTTGGATCAATTTATTAAAGAAATATCTTTATAAAGGGATGGTTTAGTGAACAATGAGTTTTGTAATATCGGTTTTACGTTCCAATTATGGGATAATAGCGGGAGATACTCAATTAAATAAGGACAATGAAAAATTTGAATTGACAGGAATGAAAGTTGTTCCAGTAAGTGATAATATGGTAATAGGATTTACAGGACTCTATCTAGAGGCAATAGCAGCAATAAAAGAGTTTACTGAAAAAGAAGTAAATAGTAATTTTATAATTGCGGTTAATGACTTGAAAAAATCATTTCAGAATAATTGTCCGGATGGGAATGCTATTATTGTAAAAAATCAAAATGGAAGTATTAAATATGCAGTATTGGATGGTAAAAAAAATTGGAATTTTTCTATGTTTGATATTAATAGTAATAATACTGAAATAAAATTGCTACTTCCACCTGATGTGAAAGAAGATTTTTGCAAGCCGTTTTTTTTATCACCATTTACCATAAAAAAACAAGCGGTGGATTGTATTAAAGCTGTTTCGAAAGTTTCTGGCTCAGTAAATGATATGGTATATGGAGTTGAGATAAAAAACGGAGTAATATATCAATTTACAGATGGGATAGATATTATGGATATAGATTATAAACACAATAAAATAAGTGATTTTTCAATTATTTAAAAAATTAATTTATGAATTTATTATTCTTTTGCAATGAGCTCTAAAAATTTAATCATAGAGCTCATATTTTTTTGTTTTTTCTTGCATAAACATCCCATTTTTGTTAAAATCAATAGGTTTGTGTTTATTGAACATAAGCTCTATATATGGTACAATAAAATGTCATATTATGGGTTTTCAGGGGATATGTGACGATAATCATAAAATCAATAATATCATGCTGAATGGATCTAAAAAATCAGCGTGAGTATTTCTATGCATATTGTATTCTAGTATCCCCTCATAAAATATCAAAGGTAATAAAATCGTGGCTGAAGAAATAAGTGTAAATACTTCTGTTAAAAATGTCTTTATCATAGGTGCAAAATGTATCGGTCAGTATGGCGGATATGAGACGTTCCTTGATAAGTTAACGGAAGTTCACCAAAACGAGAAAAGCATACAATACCATATAGTTACAAAAGCCAATGGCGATGGTGCTATGGATGAAACTAAACTTTCCGGAGTTTCTGACATAAATAAAGATGAAGCAGGAAAAGTTTTCTGGTTTAGATACCATAATGCTAATGTGGTAAAACTACAGGTTCCTCAGATAGGAGCTGCTCAAGCCATTGCATATGATATAAAAGCGTTTAAATGGTGTTTGAAATACATTTCCAATAATCACATTAATGACGCAATTATTTACGTTTTAGCTTGTCGTATAGGACCATTCTTTGGCTCACTGGTTAAAAAGGCTCATAAAATGGGAGCAAAGGTATATGTAAATCCTGATGGCCATGAGTGGAAGAGAGCTAAGTGGTCTAAAACTATCAGAAAGTATTGGAAAGAATCAGAGAAACTGATGGTTAAGTATGCAGATTTGCTGGTGTGCGATTCTGTGAATATCGAGAAGTATATAAAAGAGGAGTATGCCAAGTATTCTCCTTCGACAACATATATTGCTTATGGCGCAGACATTACTCCTTCAACATTAGCTGATGATGATCCGAAGTTTTGTGACTGGCTAAATAGTCATGGATTAAAACCCGGATTATATTATATGTGTTGTGGCAGATTTGTTCCCGAGAACAGTTTCGAGATAATGATTAGAGAATTTATGAAGTCCAATTCTTCTCGTGACTTTGCTCTTATCACAACAAAAAACGATAGTCTTCTGAATGAACTTGAAGATAAACTTCATTGGAAATCTGATTCCAGAATCAAGTTTGTAGGAGCAGTATATGACAGCCAACTGTTAAAGAAAATTCGTGAAAATGCTTATGGAAACTTCCACGGTCATACTGTAGGCGGAACTAATCCAAGTTTACTTGAAGCATTGGGCTCCACAGATTTAAATTTATTGATTGATGTTGGATTTAATCGTGAAGTTGGGCAAGATGCTGCATTTTATTGGGGAAAAGAAGAAGGTGAACTAGCATCTTTAATTGACCAAATGGATAAGATTAGCGCTCAAGAAAAAGAATTGATAGGTTTAAAGGCTAATAATCGTATAAAAGATGCTTTTACTTGGGAATTTATTGCTGATGAATATAAAAGACTGTTGGTACAAACAGAGAGGTAAAATAACGTGAAAATCCTGGCAATACATAATTTTCATAGATCAGGGTCTGCCAGTGGAGATGATCAGGTTTTTAAAAGTGAAACAAAACTTCTTGAATCACACGGACATGAAGTTGTTCGATTTTCTGTTTCTAATGATGAATTTGACAATGCCGGAATACTTGGAAAAATCCGTGTAGTTTTTGGAATGCTTTGGTCAAGAAAGAATTACAGCACTGTTCAAGAACTAATAGAAAAAGAAAAGCCTGATGTGGTTCATGTCCATACATTTTTCCCATTATTGTCTCCTTCTGTTTTATATGCAGCAAAGAGAAAAGGAATCCCTGTTGTAGCCACCTTGCATGATACTAGATTTATATGTCCATGTGCCACATCGCTTTGTGGAACGGAATTATGTAATAAATGTGGAGATGGACATTATTTACGTATGTGTAAATATGGTTGTTTTAAAGGTTCTAAAATACAAAGCTTCATCGTTGCAAATATCTTTAAATACCATCGATTAAGAAAGAGTTTTTATAAGCAGATAGATAAATATATATGCCTTAACGACAATCAAATAAAACTCCTTGAAAATATAGGATTTGAAAAGTCTAAAATTGTAAAAAAATACAATTTTGTTCCAGATTATGAACCTAGTAGTATAAATTTAGAAAACGATATTATTCCTGAAAGATATGTTGTTTTCTATGGAAGAATTGGAGAAGAAAAAGGTATACGAGTTCTCATGAAAGCATGGGATTTGCTTGATATTCCTCTTGTGGTTATGGGTGGCGGGCCACTTGAAGAAGAATTTGGATTGTGGGCTGAGAAAAAAGAAAATGTTTTTTTTCTTGGGTATACCGAACATAACAAATGCCTATCAATAGTTAAAAAATCAGAATTTGTTGTATTTCCTTCTATTTGGTACGAGGGTTGCTCTATGGTTGAAATAGAAACGATGTCCTTAGGGAAAGGCATAATTGCAACAAATCTTGGTTTTTCGGAAGAAGCTATAATAGATGGTTTCAATGGTTATAAATTTCCGCTAGGAGAAGTCGCAATTTTTGTTAATAGAATTAAAGAATTATGGAACGACCATTCGTTAGCTGTTAGTTTAGGCACTAATGCTCGAATAGAATACGAAAAAAAATATAAACCCGAAGAGAACTATGAACAAATAACAAGAATATACTCAAACTTGTTAGAGGAGTAATGAGAATGCTTTTATTGGAACAAGTATTTCAGATTATAAATAATAGCGGTCTAGATTATTGTGTACAAAATAAATATGAAATCATGCCTGAGAGTATTCCTTCGGACATTGATATGATGTATAGAAATGCAAGCGAAAAAGACTTAGATAAGATTGTTTTAGATATATCAAAAGCGACAGAATTGTTAATAACTCAAAAAATAGTTCAAGATTATGGGGAATATACATATATTTTATCCTATCCTTCGCCGAAAAGCTTCTTTCAGCTACAATTAGATTTTTATAGAGTAATTTCTAAAGGGAAAATACATAACGCATTATTGGCTGATCATATGCTTTCTAATAAAAGAATATATAACAACATGTTTATACCGGGTAGATATGAAGAGTTAAGGTACATTTTAGTCAGGAGAACATTAAAAAAAGATTTTTCTGAGGAACACTTAAACAAAATTGTTTCCTTATATGAAAATGATTTAGATAGACTTTCAGAAGATTTTGGAGAGAAAACATCTGAATTAATACTAAAAATGATACAAAATAAGGATTTAAATGTTTTTTACGATAATTTTCAGGCTATATTAGAGTCGGTAAAGAGTATGAGTAAAAAAAATTTCCGATTAATTGATAAAATTAAAAGGACTTTGTTTATTGTATGGAATTATCCTGCAAAGCGTATTATTCATAAATGCGGCCTTTCTGTTGCTTTTTTAGCTCCGGATGGGACAGGTAAATCTACTGTAATACAGGGGATAAATGATACTTGTTCGGGAAGTTTTTATGGTGTAAAAAATTATTATTTTCGCCCACATCTATTTAAGAATCTTGGTCACTATAATAAACTTAATCCTTCTGAAGAAGCTTCATCAAACAATGATCCACACAATGTGGTTCTTGATGGAAAAATAAAATCAATAATTAGATTTTTATTTTATAATATTGACTTTTTAATAGGTGGAATAATAAAAGTTGATATTGATAAAATGAAGAAGAAATTAGTTGTGTTTGATAGATATTATTATGATTACTATGCTGACATGAAAAGGTATAAATATTCTATTGGAACAAAATGGGCTCATTTTTTTTGTTTTTTAATTCCTAAACCCGATTTAATAATAGTATTAGATGCACCAGCGGAAATAATTCTTGATAGAAAAAAAGAGTTGACTTTTTCTGAAATAGAAAGTCAACGAACACAGTTTAGAAAGCTAAAAGAAAAGTATTCAATTGTTGAAATTGTTGATACATGTTCTGACAAACAAGATGTTATTTCGAAGGTAACTGAAATAATATTGAGGAAACAAGCAGAAAAGACAGCAGCAATCATAAAAAGATAAAAAGTAGGAGCATATCTGTGTCAAAAATATTATTATCAGCATATGCATGCGAACCCAACAAAGGATCTGAACCAGAAGTTGGATGGCAATGGGCGATAAACATTGCTAAGGAGCATGAAGTATGGATATTAACTAAAGAAAATAATAAAGAAACAATTGAACAATTTAAAAATAATGATTCTGATGATATCCCTTGGGAGAATATGCATTTCCTTTATATTCACTTACCTAAATGGTTAGTGTTCTGGAAAAAGGGAAACAGAGGGATGAGGTTATACTATTATTTTTGGGCGAAAGCGGCATATTCTATTGCAAAAAAGCTTCATAAAAAAGTGAAGTTTGACATTATTCATAGTGTGACGTTTGTTTCTCTTACTCAGCCTTGTTTTTTATATAAATTGGATGCCCCATTTGTGTGGACGGTGGCTGGTGGTGAGAATATAAATAAGATTATTGGCTATAAAATGAGCACCAAAGAAAAATTGTATGAATTTGTTAGGAGCTTAAGTCAATTCAAATCTAAACATTCTTTGAGAATCCGGGCGGCTATAAAAAAGGCATCATTAATTCTATCTACAACTGAAGAGACAAAGAATTTAATTCCGTCCCAATACCATAGTAAAGTTGTTATTACTTCTGCAATTGGAATTGATAAACAAAGGCCTATAAAAGAACAAGGTAACTCTGACATAACAAAGATTTTATTAAGTGGTAAATTTATCTATTTAAAAGGTGTTAGAATCGGGATTGACGCCATATTAAAAATTGTAGATTCGTATGATGACATTCAGTTCACTATTTTAGGTAATGGTCCATATGAGAGAGAATATAAAAAAAAGTGTGAAAAATATATCGGGGGAAAAATATTATTTGTAGATAAAGTGCCACATGAAGAAATGTCAAATTTTTATAAACAATATGATTTTCTAGTTAACACTGCTCTTAGAGATTCAGGGTGTTTAGTTGCTATGGAAGCTATGAGCGTTGGTTTACCAATAGTATGCTTAAATACGGGTGGAGTTAAAGCGATGACGAAAGATGAGTATAGCATCAAAATCAATCCTATGGCATACAATGAATTAGTAAACGAAATGGCAAAAGGTATTTCGTTTTTGATAGAGAATAAAGAAGAAAGAATTAGAATGGGCAAATTAGCCTATGAGAATATTAATTCTGAATATTTATATAGAAATAAGTGTTCGTGGTTGTTACAACAATATGAAAGAATAATGGAACATTAGAATGAGCAAATTGATTAAGAAAATTATTTTGATTTTGTATTATGGGTTGTTTAGAAAATTACCATATCAGCCACTTCCAGGGTATAGAATTGGAAATTTTCTTCGTTCATGGTGCGCTCGCAAATTGTTTAAAAAATGTGGAAAAAACATAGTAATAAAAAGCATGGCATATTTTGGCTCGGGCAAAAATATAGAAATGGACGACTATTCTCAATTGGGAATAAATTGCAAGGTTGAGGAGGATCTTGTAATGGGGGATAATGTGCTTATGGGTCCAGATGTTATTATTTATTCATCTAGTCATGAGTATAAAGATCCAGATATTCCAGTTATGTTTCAAGGAGGAATAGAACGTCGACCGGTAATCATAGGAAACGATGTTTGGATAGGAACCAGAGTGATAATAATGCCAGGAGTGCATATTGGGAATCATGTTATTATTGGGGCCAACTCTGTTGTAACACATGATGTTCCTGATTATGTAGTTATTGCTGGTTGTCCTGCTCGAGTAATGAAAAATAGAAAGAACTAGAAAGAAAGGCAACTAATATCAAATGAAAATATTAGCATTATATCTCCCACAGTTTCATTCTATTCCTGAAAATGATGAATGGTGGGGAAAAGGCTTTACGGAATGGGTAAACGTAAAAAAAGCAAAGCCATTATTTGAAGGGCATTATCAACCCAGAATACCTTTGAATCAAAATTATTATAATTTGCTTGATAATTCAGTAAAAGCATGGCAAATTGATTTAGCGAAAAAACATGGTATATATGGATTCTGCGTTTATCATTATTGGTTTTGTGGAAAAAAATTGTTAGAAAAACCTATGGAGCAGTATTTAGAGGATAAATCTCTTGATTTTCCTTTCTGTTTTTGTTGGGCAAATGAACATTGGAGTAACGCCTGGGTTTCTGGAGAAAACAAAATATTAATGGCACAAAATTTTGATGATAAGGATGATTGGGATAATCATTTTTATTATATGTTACCTTTTTTTAAAGATGAGAGATATATAAAAGAAGATGGGAAACCCTTATACGTAATATATCTTCCCAATATCATAGGTCCATTAAATGAGATGTTGGATAGATGGCAGGAATTAGCCAAAAAAAATGGTTTACCAGGAATAAAATTTATTTCTCAAAGCCCATTTTGGCATTTGGATAATACTTTAGATAAGAGTAGATTTGATTACGCAATAGAATTTCAACCTTCAATGATAAACCATTTGGAAAAAGGGAAAAAGGGAGCAAAATGGATACGTTTTAAAGTTAAACTATCATTGTTTTTACAAAACAAATTACATATTTACATTAAACTCCCCAAAAAAGAAGTTCATAAGAGCAGTTACGATGATAAATGGAATCAGGTATTAGCCATTCATCCACAGGATGAAAAATGCATTCCAGGAGCATTTGTGGATTGGGATAATACCCCCCGAAAAGCAGAAAGAGGAGATGTGTATATCGGAGCATCTCCTGAAAAATTTAAGAAATATTTTGATTTACAAATTAAACATATAAAAAAAGAGTACAAGACAGATTGGCTGGTTATCTTTGCATGGAATGAATGGGCAGAAGGAGGTATATTGGAACCTACCGAGCGTTATGGTACGGGATATCTTGAAGCTATTCGCGATGTTTTGATTGAAAACGGAGAACTTCCGTCCAAAGAAGGTATTAAAGGATGAAAATAGGTATATTAACATTTCAATTTGCCCACAATTATGGAGCATTATTGCAAGCATATGCATTAAATCGATACTTGCTTCAAAAGGGGAAAGAAGCCTCCATTATTAATTACATACCTAATAAACTAAAAAATGAATATTCGATGAATCCGTTTGATTATTCATCGAACCCTAAAGTTATTATTAGTTTGATGTTGAGAAATTTAAGAAGAACAAAGCAAAATAAGCTAATCAAGTCTTTTCAACACAATGAATTATCATTAGGGAAGATTATATATTCGGAAGAAGAATTTATATCAGAATTAAATCGGTTTGATATTGTTTCAGTTGGTAGTGATCAAGTATGGAATACACGAATTACAGGAGAGATTGAGAATTATTTTTTGGATGACAGAATTAAGGCTATAAAGATTGCGTATGCAGCTAGCTTTGGAACGGATGGAATAAATATATATCAGAAAAAAGCTGTTCAAAAAAACCTTACCCAATACACAAAAATTTCTGTACGAGAAATAAAAGCAAAAGAAATTCTTGAAGAAAACAATATTGAATCAACTATTGTTTGCGATCCGGTTTTTTTGTTGGAAAAAGATAGATGGATACAATTGGAAAGAAAACCTCAATCTGTAAATAGGAATAAGCGATTTGCATTAATATATATATTATCTCCCAACGAGGACTTAGAAAGAATGGCTGCGATGTATTCTGTAGAAGAGAATGTGGAATTATATGTTATACATCCGACAGCTCAACGTTTCACAAAAAAAGGAAAACAATTATATGATGTTGGACCAAGGGAATTTATTTGGTTAATTCACAATGCAGAAATTATATTTTCAAACTCTTTTCATGCAACTGCTTTTTCAACGATTTTCGGGAAAACATTGATATATGATAGCGTAAAAGGACTTGGGAGCAGAGTAAAATCACTTTTTAATTCATTAAATGTAGAAATCTCGGAAGGCATAAATAAATATGATTTAGGCACAATTGAGGCAAATAAGATTAACGAATTTTCGTTAAATGGCAAAGAGTTTTTAAATATTTGAAGGTAACTATTAATATATGCAATTACAAAATAAAGAGTTTATATTATCGATTTCAGGTGGAAACATATTGACTTCATTAGGCGGTACGGAAAAAGTTATTTTAAGTCATCAGAAAATGTTTAATGCCGCTAACATTTCGTATGTTTATATATACCCGATTTCAAAAAAAATTGCTCGATACGAATTATTTTATTATTGGGGTGTTATACTTGATGGAAAACTAGAAGGCGTTTTTTCTACAGATGGGTTGCTTTCATTTCTTTCAAAAGGCGATTATCGATTGCTTAGCATCCATATACACCATTTACGAGGGATAAAACTAGGAGAAATTAGTAAACTTCTAGATTATATATGTTCGGCTAATATATTCTTTTATTTACATGATTATTATCTAATTTGTGATGAATATACATTAACAAATACATCAGGTAGTTTTTGTGGAATTGGAGTTCCTTCGCACACTAAATGCAAGAATTGTGAAATGCTGAAATTGAATGATAATTCTATGAAAAGAAGAGAATTCGTATTTAATTATTTAGATAGAATTACATTTGTTGCTCCTTCGGAGTACCCAGCAGAAATTGTTGGAGATTCCATATCGAAAATAAAGAATAAGATTAAAGTGATTCATCATCAGAAGATGGAGGGATTTTACAAAGGAAATAAAAATCTGATAAGTGACAGAAAACTCCGAATAGCTTTTTGTGGATTACCAATAAATACAAAAGGATGGGAAGATTATTTATATGTTGTTCAAAATGCGGTAGAGAATAAGGCAGAAATACAATTTTATCATTTAGGAAAGAAATCTGCTGATAATGAGAATATAATAAATTATCCAGTTGGATTCCAAGAGGGGACTCCCAAAATGACAGAAACGCTTAGAGAGTTAAAGATAGATTGTGTGATTCTATGGTCAAAAGTCCCTGAAACATATAGTTATGTATATTATGAATGTTATTCGGCGAATACTTTTATTATTTCTAATAGTAGTAGTGGGAATATTGCGAAACAAGTTTTGTTAAATGATAATGGAATTGTTCTAAATACGCGAGATGAACTTGTTGAATTACTTTTAAGTAATAAGATAACAGATCAAATTAATAAATTTAAAGAATCAGATAATAATGGACCATTAAATTTAATCGAGAATGATGAAATAGTTAGACTTTCAATGAATAATGGAAACAGTATTAAAGAATTTGAATTTAACAAAAAGAGTATAAAAAAATATTTAGTTGAAAAAATGTACTATAAACACATGAGGAAAAAGCAATAGAGATAAAAGAAATAAAGAGGTGAACAATGGAATATAACACCCTATATATGGATAAATTATTTTTGGAAGAATTCTCGATTCTTTCTCGAAGAAGTTATGAATATCGAGAGAATATTCAAGCTGAAAAATTTATTAATAGTACAGTAATTCCGTTTGTGTCTGATGACGATTGTTCAACCAAAGGAAAAGGTGGAGTAATTAATCAAGAAGGCGAATATATTTCTATTTCTGCAACGCCACAAGAGAAACTTATGCCAACCGGATATGATAATTTGGAAACGCCAATCTTTTATGATGAAACAGTTATTTATTTAGGGTATTTTATTATGCAATGGGGACATTTTTTAGTAGACTTTGTTCCTCGTTTGTGGTGGCTAAAAGAAAAATATAAAGGCGAAAAAATAATTGTACTAACAAGTAATAAAAAAGCTCGAATTAGCGGAAATTACTTGGAACTATTGGGTTTGTTTGGGATAAATGAGAAGAATATTCACTATGTTTATAGGCCGGAAAAATATTCAAACATTATTATTCCAGAAATGTCGATGATTAGACCAAAATATTTTTCAAAACAAGCAGAAGAACTATATGAATATATCGTTGAAAAAGCAGTAGAAATCAAGCCAATAAAAATTTATGAAAAAATATATTTTTCTCGTCTGAAGTTAAAAAAATCAGCAATGACCGAAATTGGCGAGAAAGACTTTGAGAGAATCTATCGAAAAAATGGGTATAAAGTAATATATCCAGAAAAATGTAGTTTTAAAGAATTGGTTTATTATATAAATAATTGTAAGGAATTCGTTTCGCTTTCTGGAACTATTCCTCACAATATTGTTTTTGCGAAACCTAATACAAAGGTTATAATAATCAATAAAACATATAGGGTAAATACAATACAATTAATGCTAAACAGTTTCAAGGGAATTAGTCCTATATATATAGATTCAAATATTTCGATGTTTCCTTCAAGCCCTGGTTCGGGACCATTTTGGATGGAAATAGAGGAAAACTTTATCAAGTACTCTAAAGACAATAACATTAAAATACCTAAGATTATTACTACGTCAAATTTTATAGTTGAGTATTATAGGAGGCAAAGAAGAGCGAATAGGTTAAAAAAATATATTTTAATGTATGTTAGATTACGAGATAAAAATTTAGACATTGGAGGATCTATAATAGGTTCCGCAAGACCCGATGAAGGGTTTGATGATAAGAAAATATACTATTTCTATCGGGAAAAAGTTAAGGAAATAAATTCAAATACAAATATGATAAGTTTATTAACCAATATATATCATTATTTTAAGGGGAACACCCTATGAAAATTGGAAAGAAGACTTTGATAATCTATATTGGAATGTTTTTTGTATGCTTGTTCTCATTCTCAACAGGGTTGCATCAAACAATTTTTAGAGGATTGAATTATGCTATTTTTGTTTTGCTAATTGGAATTCTTCTAGTTTGGAACAGAAAAAAGGTATTTTTAAAGGACAAACAATCCTTAATAGCAATATTGTTGATAGGAATAATGTTAATAAATAACCAAGATAATCAAAGATTTGGCACTTTTTTGGTCTATGATTCGTTGGCATATATATTAGCTTGGCTTTTTTTCATTCTTAATAAACAATACTCGAATTGGCATATTCCATTTTTAGACTTGCTATATTTGTTTGGGCTTTTTCATTCTGTTATTACTTGGATATTTAAATTATTTCCAAGTATATATATATCTGTTGTTATTCCGCTTTTTGGAGGGACTTGGGGATATTCCGCTTTAAGAGAATTTAGTAATGGATGGGCTCCCGGATTATCTCCAACGGTTAGTACAAATGCTATTTATCTAGCACTGGGTTTTTTTGCAGCAATAAGTTTATATAGTAATAATAGAAGACAAAAAGGATACTTAATTTCTTCTATTATATGTATTTCTGCTCTTTTGCTTACAGGTAAAAGAGCCCATTTAATCTTATCTATTTTTTCATTTATTGCGATGTATTATATTTATCATAGCGATAAAAAAACATCTAAAGTGCTTAGAATAATAGGGATAATGGCTATTTCTCTTTTATTGTTTGAGGTTTCATCTCAGTTTATTCCTGAATTAGCAAATTTTGTTAACCGTTTTTATCAAACTGCCGAATCAGGAGATGTGACGCTTGGAAGAATAAAAAGATTAAATGAATCTCTGCAAATTTTCAAAATGCATCCAATAATGGGGATAGGTTGGAATGGTTCATCTTATTATTTCGAACAGTCATCTGATATTTTTATTAATGTTCATAATATTTATGCGCAATTGCTGTGTGAAACAGGAATAATAGGAGCGACACTCTATTATGCATTCTTTATTTCTAATCTTATATATGCAATAAAAGTCATTAAATGTGTAAAAAATGAGAAGATTAATGAAAAGGATAAAAATGTGATTTGTACCGCATTTATGATTCAGGTATTCTTTTTACTTTATGGGTTTACAGGTAATCCTTTATATGATTTTCAAATGTTATTTCCATATGTGGCTTCATGTTCAATTATTACATATTATCGCAGGGTAATTCTGCAAAATAAAAAGGGAGAATAATGTTGAATAGAAGATTTGATAACATCGATGTTTTACGAGCGATTGCAGCATTCGGAATTGTTATGGTTCATGTTTTGAAGAATGTAGAGTTTACTGCAATGCCGGTAAATGCCGTATATAATTTTATATCATCTTTTTTCCTTTTAAAGATGGAAAGATTTGTATCTTTATTTTTTTTGATTAGTGGATTTGCTGTATCTTGTGGATATTATAATAAAATAAAAAATGGAGAAATATCCATAGGAGATTTTTACACGCGAAGATTTTCAAAAGTGCTTCCATTATTTGTGGTAATAGTTTTGATTGAGTCGGTTTATCTTTTGGTTTTTAGATTAATGAATTTTCATGATGTAATAATCGAAAGCATAGCTGATATTTCGTTATTCTACGCATTTCTTCCATTTTCAAGTATATCAATAGTTGGTGTTGGATGGGCTTTAGGAGTTATTTTTTCCTTTTACCTTTTGTTCCCGTTCATAGTTTTTTGTACATGGACCAAAAAAAGAAGTTGGCTTTCATTGATCGTGGCCATTTTCTTAAGTTATAGTGCTAGAACTTATTTTACATATGATGGAGTTTTTTCTAATTGTAACATAACATTATGGATTCATTATTTTATAGCAGGAGTTATAATCTTTTTGTATAAAGAATACTTATCTTCCTTGCTTGAAAAATATCGATTTGTGTATATTCCGTTAATTCTTCTAGGCTTTTTGCTTAGTTTTTGCGTTTTGTCTGATAATGTTCTTGTTGAAAATATAAAAAACATGATAGCATGGTCCCTTGTAATAGTTTCTTCTTTGGGAAAAAATTGGAAGTTATCTGAAACAAAGGTTATAAAAAAATGTAGTCAATATAGTTTTGACATTTACTTGATTCACATGCTTATATTAAGAACTCTACAGTTAATAAAATTGCCAACAAATATTGGCTTATTAAGTCTGCTTTTATATACAATTTTAGTTTTTTCTATAGCGTTCTTTATTGCGTTTTTATTTGGGGTTTTTATGAAAAAGTTGTCAACAATAAAGAAGAGGAAATAGAATATGAAATCGGATTACAAAAAATTAGGGAAAAACACTCTTCTATTTGCTATAGGTAGTTTTGCGCAAAAAGCATTATCTTTTTTATTGGTTCCATTTTATACATATGTATTATCTACGGCAGATTATGGAATATCCGATCTGATTTTTACAATTAGCAGTATGGCTTGGCCGATGTTAACATTACTTATTGATGATGCTGTATTAAGATTCTCTCTTGAAAAAGGTGAGAGAAAGGAACAAATTATCAGTATCGGGTTATATATTAACTTAATTGGTTTTATTGTTATGCTATGTTTTTCTCCGTTGATTCTTCTTGTGGGGTCATTGAGAGATTTTTATTTTTTATTTGTTTTGTACTATTTATCGTTTGCTGTTAATGCTTTCTTTTCTTATGCTTTAAGAGGATTAGAGAAGACGGCTTTATTCTCGATTTCTGGAATTATTACAAGTGTCTTAATTATTTCATGTAATTTGTTATTTCTTCTTGTATTTAAATGGGGAATTAAAGGATATTTATTATCATATATTATTGCTTTTTCTTTGACAGGAATAATACAGTTTTCTTTTGGAGGGTTTACACGATATATTGTTCCGATAAGATTAATAGATAAGGATAAAAGAAAGGAAATGATTAGATATTCACTTCCTTTAATTCCTAATTCAATAAGCTGGTGGATAAGTAATTCGTCGGACAAACTTATTGTTACAGCTGTATGTGGTGTTTCAGTTAATGGCTTATATGCTGTAAGTTATAAAATACCTTCTTTAATAACAACTATGTCGAGTATTTTTTCAAATGCATGGCAAATCTCGGCTGTAGATGGATTTGGAAGTGAAACAAATAGAAAGTATTTCAGCGATGTTTATCAACGATATTCGGCAGCATGTATGATGCTGGCAGCTATATTAATTTCTTGCAACAGATTTGTGTGCCACATAGCATTCTCAAAAGATTTCTATTCCGCTTGGATTTTTGTTCCAATTTTGCTTTATTCGGTAACATTTCAAATAATGTCTGGTTTTCTAGGAACTATATATACTACGGCCAAAAAAACAAAAATGGTTTTTATATCTACAGTCATAGCGGCGGGGATTAATATATTGCTAAATGCATTATTCATTCCATTGTTTGGTGCTAAAGGTGCGGCATGGGCCACATGTATCAGTTATTTTATAGTATGGATAATTCGAGTAATCGATTCTCGGAAAATAATGATATTGTCGGTAGATTGGACTAAAGAGATTGTCTGCAATATAATTCTTTTCTTTCAAGTAATTCTTGCTTTGTTTGATAGTAATATTATGCTAATTGGTTCAATAGTATTAATGCTTTTATTGTTCTTTTTAAAAAGAAATATTGTTTGTGATGTTTTAAAATTGATTAAAGTGTTAATAAAAAAATTTAAGAGTCTAAAAGATAATAAATAATGAAAATAGATAAATGAAAAAACACTTTTGTTTTTGATATATTATGGGGAGATAATTTGAAAGATATAATAATTCAAGCCCAAAATGGGGAAAAATACTTGGTGATAACCAATCCTGATGAAAAAAAGTGGATAGTTCCTTTTGATTATGCAAAAAGAGGGTTAGAAATATATCAACCATCATCTTCTAAGGGGAAGATGTTAAAAAAATATATTTCTTTTATAAAGTTATTTCCAAGGTTAATAAATAGATTAGGAATTAAAATAAACTTTTATTGTTTTGATCCAGGGTTTGAATATATTATTAAAAATCTTTTTGACAAGAAAGAATTAATATATTCTATTTTTTGCGGAACGCCGGGGAAAGATAGTAAACCAACCATACAAATATTTACATCAAAAAAAATATTAGCATATTGCAAATATTCTAGTAATAAAAATATATGTGAGTTGTTTAAGAGAGAAGCAGATTCTCTAAAATATTTGGCTAATAAAGGCGTATCCTCAGTACCACAGTTATTGTTGCTAGAGAAAATTGAAGATGAAGTTCTTTTTATTCAAAGTACTTCAAAAAGATTTGGCGCAAAAACATTACATAATATTTCCGAATTACATATGGATTTTCTCCTTGATCTATCACAAAAGACCTGCAAAAACTGTGCATTTCATGAGACTGAATATTATAAAATGCTTCAGGAATTTAAAAGCAACTATGACAAAATGCCATTTATTTATGATAAGGAAATGTTAAATGATGCAATAATGATTATAGAAAAAAGAATGGGAAATGAAAAAGAATATTCTTTTTATCATGGAGACTTTACACCATGGAATACTTATCTGACAAAAAAGCGTTCTATCGAGGCATTTGATTTAGAGTATTCAAAATATTCTTATCCTAAACTTTTGGATATTTTCCACTTCTATACTCAGGTATGTATATACGAAAAAGAGATGGATTCAGATAATATAATAAAAACTTTTGAAAAGTATTTTATTAAGGGGAAATTTAGTGGATATTTTGATAATGCGTTTTTTAGTTATTTGTTATATCTTGTAGACATTATAAATATGTATTTAATTAGGGATTATGGGGTTTATTCCGAAGAAACTGTTAAGTGCATAAAAATAAGATATGAATTGTTGAATTATTGTGTTGGAAAGTGCAAAGATGGGACAATATATGAGTGAATTATTTAAAACGAGAGCATATGCATTAAAATTAAAAGATTCACAAGAACTTCGAAGAAGTTCTTCGGGTGGGGCATTTACGGCATTTACTAATGAATTTCTTTCAAATGGCAACGCTGTTGTTTCGGCAGTTTATAATTATAATAATGCCCAAACGGAATTTGTTTTGTATGAGGACTATCAAACTAGAGACAGTGCAAGGGGTTCGAAATATATGCAGTCGTATCCTTTGGATGTTTTCAGAGAAGCGGAAGATTGGTTAAGAAATAATCATAAAAATCTCATTTTCTTTGGCTCTGGGTGTCAGGCGGATGGGTTTAGAAAATATATGGAAAAAAAGGGGTTAAGAGAAAGAGTTACTGTAGTTGGAATTATTTGCCATGGGTTTCCATCGCCGATGATATGGAAGGATTATATAAAAGAAAAGGGAGATTATAAGAATTTATCATTTAGAGACAAAAGAAATGGGTGGGATAAACCATATGCACATATGGAAGTAAATGGAAAAGAAATAAGTGTGCAGAATTATTTAACTATTTTCTATAATAAATGTGCACTTAGACCAGCTTGTTATGAATGCAGATATGCAACCACTGAAAGGAATGTGGATTTGACAATAGGGGATTTTTGGGGAATAGAAAAAGCTTTGCCTGAATTTGATAAAAACGGAGGAGTATCTTTAGTTCTGGTTCATAGTCAAAAAGGACAGGAATTGTTCGAAAAAATAAAAGGAAGTATTGAATGGCAAGAGAGCGATGTTAATAAATCTTTACAACCTAACCTTGTAAAACCGACCGAAAGATCTGCGAGAAGAGAAGAGTTTTGGAATGATTACAAGTCATTTGGAATTAACAAGATTCTAAAGAAATATGCTCCCAAACCCAGCATTTTCAAGAGAGCAATTCTAAAAGTTAAAGGATTTGTTAGTAAATGAGATATAAAAGTCTAGATTTGTTGAAAGTAATATGTGCGTTTCTAGTAGTGTATATACATTTACCAGTTTCTTTTATGGGGACTGAATATGTTGTGGCACTAGCGAGAATAGCTGTACCTATTTTTTTAATGATTTCAGGTTTTTTTTATAAGCAAGAGAAGGCAAAGAAACAGATAAAGAAGTTTATTTTAATATTTTTGATTTCTAATTTGTTGTTCTTTACTTGGAGCTTTTTTTATGGATTTGTTTCGGGTTCTTTCCCGGATTTAGGAATTATAGCAATAATATATTTTGTGGTTTTTAATGAATCTCCATTTTCGGGACATCTTTGGTATTTAGGTGCAATTTTATATACATATCTTATAGTATTTTTGGCTGATAAAATAGGTTGGAAAAAGGTTTTGTTTTGGATTTCTCCGATTTTGATAATGTGCGATTTGGCGTTCGGAAAGTATTCAATACTAATATTTGGAAGAGAGTATCCATATATCTTTCTCAGAAATTGGCTATTCGTTGGTATTCCTTTCTTTTCTATAGGGATGTTAATGAAAGAGAAAAAATTCCGAATCGGTTGGTGGGGGATTCTGGTTTTTACTTTGACCAATATTTTTGAATTGTTTATTTTGAAGAAATATGGAATAAATGCAACAAGAGATCAGTATATAAGTACTACCTTTCTTTCGATAGCTGTTTTAAGTGTTTGCTTGGAATATAAAGGCAAGATTAATAATATAATTTCTGATATTGGCAACCACTATACGGCGGGAATATATATAATACATCCAGTTTTTATCACTGTTTTTACATGGCTGATGTATAAAGTTGGATTGAAGATAGTATGGGGATTTATTGGTCCATTTGTTGTTTATATAGTAAGTTTGGGATGCTTAATAGTTTTATCGATAATAAAGGATAAAGTCCTAAAAAAACATAGATGTACAAAGGGTTAGTTTTTTATGAGGAGAAAAATATGGAGCAAAAAGAAATACCGATTTTGTTCGGAAAAAAAGAAGATTGTTGTGGGTGCTCAGCTTGTTTTGCCATCTGTCCAAGAAGAGCGATATCTATGTTACCTGATGAGGAAGGGTTTGATTATCCGATAATTGAAGAATCCAAATGTATTCGTTGTTTTCAGTGTATCGAGGTTTGTCCTTTGAAATAATATAAATCCTTATAAGTTCACTTTGTATATAATTAATGGAAACTTTTTATAGGAGAAGAAATATAATGGCTTTTCAATTTGAAAAAACAAAAATACCAGGAGTAATAATCATACAACCACAAGTATTCGGCGATAATCGTGGTTATTTTATGGAAACATTCAAGAAAAACGATTATGCAGCTGCCGGTATTGATAAAGAATTTGTTCAGGATAATGAATCATCATCAACAAAGGGCGTTCTTAGAGGTCTTCATTTTCAGACGAATCATACGCAAGGCAAATTGGTTCGTGTGACGCATGGAGAGGTCTTTGATGTTGCTGTTGATGTACGTCCAAATTCAGATACTTACGGACAATGGGTAGGAGTAGTATTATCTTCAGAAAAGAAGAATATGTTCTATATACCTGAAGGCTTTGCTCATGGTTTTTTGGTTCTTTCTGATACTGCAG
>JAEEGL014162040.1_pt1 | contig 20928 bp, 12 predicted proteins | sample 9134231 | NCBI WGS metagenome assembly JAEEGL01 (sample SAMN16246548, study PRJNA631951) | gut metagenome | biome: gut microbiome; feature: rumen; material: fiber-attached | host: Bos | place: Iran: Karaj | collected 2018-10
CCGCTGGTCAAGGGCGACAAGGTCCTTGTTTTCCACAAGAAGCGTCGTAAGGGCTATCGCAAGCTGAACGGCTACCGTCAGCAGTTCACAGAGTTGACTATCAAGGAAGTTATTGCTTAACCACTAAAAACAAGAAACGAAATGGCACATAAAAAAGGTGTAGGTAGTTCTAAGAACGGCCGCGAGTCTGCAGCACAAAGACTCGGTGTGAAGATTTTTGGTGGTCAGCAGTGCGTGGCTGGCAACATCATCGTGCGCCAGCGCGGCACAAAGCACTATCCCGGCAAGAATGTCGGTATGGGTAGTGACCACACGCTCTATGCTCTCGTTGACGGTATCGTCACCTTCAAGAAGGGACGTCTGGACCGCAGCACGGTTTCCGTGGAGCCCGTAGCAGAGGCATAAAGGACAACTCTCGTCATTGAACGCTTTAAGGATTTAAGGATTTAAGGATTTCGCGTAAATCCAACAATCCTTGAATCCTTAAATCGTAAACAGACGACTCAGATCATTAAAACATTAAATCATTAAATCATACGTTGTGTTAACACTCAAACTTATCAACGAAGAGACCGAACGGGTGATCCGAGGTCTGCAAAAGAAACATTTCGAGGGCGCTGCCGAAGCCATTGCAGCCGTGCAGGCTACCGACAGACGCCGTCGTGAGGCCCAGCAACAGCTGGATCAGTTGCTGGCCGAGAGCAAGAAGAAGGCTGTCGAAATAGGAGCTCTCATGAAGCAGGGGCTGCGCGAACAGGCTGAACTGGCAAAGGCCAGCGTGGCAGAGCTCAAGGAGAAAGCCAAAGAGCTCGAAGCCGCTATGGACGAGGCTCAGAAGAAACTCAACGAGCAACTCTATCAGATTCCCAATATCCCCTACGACGAGGTGCCAGAAGGAGCTGCTGCGGAGGACAATGTCGTCGTGAAGTCCAACCTCAAGGAGTGCGACGGCACGGACACCGTGGGCAACTGGACCACCAATCCCGTAGTGGAGGAGGCACGTCTGCCCCACTGGGAACTCGCCAAGAAATACAACCTCATCGACCTCGACCTGGGCGTGAAGATCACCGGCGCTGGCTTCCCCGTCTACATCGGCAAGGGAGCACAGCTGCAGCGAGCACTCATCAACTTCTTCCTGGCCGAGGCCAACAAGGCTGGCTACACCGAGATCATGCCGCCCACCGTGGTGAATGCCGCCAGCGGCTATGGCACAGGTCAGCTCCCCGACAAGGAAGGTCAGATGTACCACGCAGAGGTCGATGACCTCTATCTCATACCCACCGCCGAGGTGCCGGTGACCAATATCTACCGCGATGTCATCCTCGATGAGAAAGACCTCCCCATCAAGAACTGCGCCTACACCCAGTGCTTCCGTCGCGAAGCCGGCAGCTACGGCAAGGAAGTGCGCGGACTCAACCGCCTGCATGAGTTCTCGAAGATTGAGATTGTGCGCATCGACACACCTGAACATTCCAAGGAGAGCCACAAGGAAATGCTGGCCCACGTCGAAGGCCTGCTGCAGAAGCTGGAACTACCCTACCGCATCCTGCGTCTGTGCGGCGGCGACCAGAGCTTCACCAGCGCCATCTGCTATGACTTCGAAGTCTATAGCGAGGCACAGAAGCGTTGGCTGGAAGTAAGCTCCGTCAGCAATTTCGACACCTATCAGGCCAACCGCCTCAAGTGCCGTTATCGTCGTGCCGACACCAAGAAGACCGAGCTCTGCCACACACTCAACGGCTCTGCCCTGGCACTGCCGCGCATCGTCGCAGCCTTATTAGAGAACAATCAGACTGAGGCTGGCATACGCATCCCTGCCGCACTGCAGCCCTACACCGGGTTTGAACTCATTGACTGATTAAGAGGTTTCAGTTTATAATTGAGATATTGAGATATTGAAATATTGAGATATTGAAATATTGAGATATTGAAAATTGAAATATTAACCGCGTTCAACAGAAATCCGAGTGAGTGCACAGAGCCTCACTCGGATTCTTTTCATCGATATTGTCCACGCTGAACTTCGCAATGCCCACTGCCGTTACGGCTTCCGCGATAAGGCGTTACGGCTTCCTGAATAAGGCGTTACGGCTTCCGCGATAAGGCGTTACGGCTTCCGCGATAAGGCGTCACAGCTTGTAGTGAATGCCCAATAATAAGAGCATGGGGGCGGCAGGCTCACCTTCAACAGCTTCACACGGTCCTTGTTCTGGGACTTTCGTGGTCCACACAGCGGCGCTGCATAGACGGCCGCTTCTCGCCAGCAAAGTCCCTCTGGCTCTCGTAGACTTCGCGTTTCATGACGTTTTTTTGGTGATATCTTGCACAAAAGTACAAATTATTTTGCATTCGCCACCTGTTTCCCGCCTTTTTCATCTCCCCTGCCCTCTTTTTCTGTCATTTTTTTCGGCGTTTTTTGCTGCTGATAGGAAATATATCGTTATCTTTGTGCCCGAAAAAGGAACCTAATAACGAAAAAACTATGAATTCTTCTGTGATTATCAATCAGCTCAGGCGCGCGACAGGCTTACTGGCTGCTGCGCTGCTGGCGACGACGGCCACTTGGGCCGACGAGCCCCTCACCATCTGCCACGAGGACGGAACGGTGACTTTTCAGTACAAGAACGACCAGGCGAAGGAGGTGATGGTGGACGTTCAGTTTGCCGGACGAAAGGCGATGCAGCGCGATGCGCAGACGGGCCTGTGGACGGTGACCCTCGGCCCCGCCGCACCGGACATGTATCCGTATTGTTTTATCGTGGACGGCGTGAGTGTCATGGACCCCACCTGCGACCAGTACTTCCCGAACGAGGGCTTCAAGAACAGCCTGCTGGAGATTCCCGCCCAGACGGGAACGCTGGCACACGACATCCGACCCGTGGCGCACGGCAGCCTCTCGTATGTGAACTACTTCTCCAAGAGCCTTGGTGCCACGAACCATGCCATCGTGTATCTGCCACCATCGTATATGATGCAGCAGCAGAAACACTATCCCGTGTTCTACCTCATCAGCGGCACAACAGACACCGAGGAGGTGTACTACAAGGTGGGGCGCGTGAACTATATCCTCGACAACCTGATTGCTGAGGGGGCGGCGGAGGAGATGATTGTGGTGCTGCCCTACGGGAATCCCATGAAGCTGAAGCCGCAGGCTCCGGGTGCCATGCCGCAGATGGGCTTCGGTGCGGATATCTTCGGACAGGACCTGCACAACGACCTGATGCCCTACGTGGAGAGTCATTTCCGCACCATCAACGATGCCGACCACCGCGCCATCGGCGGGTTCTCGCGAGGCGGCAACCAGGGCCTCATGAACGGACTGACGCACCTGGATAAGTTCTCGTATCTGTGCAGCTACAGCTCGTTCACCTCCACGGACCTCCCCAACGTGTACGATCAGGCTGCGGAGACCAACAGCAAGATTCACCTTTTCTGGCTGGGTGTGGGCACGGATGATTTCCTCTATGGAACGGCGCGCGACTACATGGAGTTCCTCGACAAGAAGGGCATCCGCAGTGTGAAGGAGTTCACTCACGACAAGTTCGGCCACACGTGGATGAATGCCAAGTATTTCCTCGACCGCTCGCTGCGTCTGCTGTTCAGGCCCGAAGCGGCAGAAGCGGCTATGCAGCAGGGCGGGCAACCCACGCCGGCTGCCACAGGTAAGGAACAGCCCTTCACGCCCAGCGTCATGGCGCGACTCTTCCCCCGCCCCATCCTCTCGCCGGAATACGGCAGCGATGCCATCACCTTCCGCATGAAAGCGCCCGATGCCCAACATGTGGCGCTGGTGACGGAACTGAACAACGAGCCGCTGGCCATGCAGCGCGACAGCGACGGCGTGTGGCAGACCACCCTGACGAATGATGTGATGAGCACCTTCACGTATTATTTCCTGGTGGACGGCACTCACGTTGCCGACCCTCAGAACATGTACCTCGCACCCTCGAAGGGCTTCAAACCCAGCATCTGCCGTCATCCGGCAAGCCCCAACAGCTTCGCCTCGATGGGCGAGATGCCTCATGGCACCGTGAGCTATGTGCCAAGCATGCAGGGCGATGCGTGGTATATACCGGCTGATTTCTCTTTCACCGCCATGCCCATCTTCATCCAGCTCGTGCCCGGAGAGACGGATACCGATGAGAGCTGGTTCAAGGTGGGCGCTGCGGATGCCATTGCCGACAGGATTCATGCTGCCCATCACCTGAAGCCCTTCCTCATCACCACCAGCGACCTGGATTTCATGCAGCAGGGATTCGGACAGCAAATGGAAATCCGAACACTGCGCGCTGCGGACTACAAGACGTGGAAGGAACGGCAGCAGGCGCTGGAGGCGCTGTTAGTGACGCTGAAAGATTGAAAAATGAAAACGTATTACTCCACTTTTAATTGGAAGGTGGAGGCAGGCAGTCCCTGAGCGTTGCGGAGGTCGGCATCGGTGAATCCCTGCCAGCCGTAGCGCACGACCACAGGATTCTTCACAGAAGGCGATGAGAGCAGAATCTTGTCGCCTTCTATTTTGATGTCTGCGGGATAGAACAGCCCGTCGTCTGCTGCGAGCTCGAAGCCGCGCGTGGCGGTGAGTCCCTGGGCATGGTCGAAGTGGAGCACAAGGGTGTGGTTCTGTCCCCGAACGGCAGCGCGCGGTGCGGGTCCTTCGCTCTGGAGGGAGTGGCCGTAGGTGTGGCAGAGGGCCTGCAATGCCAGACGCTCGCCGACGGGTCGCTTGTTGCGGTAGTGCACATCGGCAGCATCTCCGAGGTCGCTGCTGACGGCCATCCACGTGTCGGGCAAGGCGTCGGCAAGGCGTCGCTGGCTGTCGCGGAAGGCTGGCCATGACGGGCGAGGCAGGCTGGAGAGCTGCACGAAGTAGAAGGGCAGGACGGGCTTCTGCTGGAACTCGCAGATCCAACGGCGTGCGAAGTGCTGGCGCCAGGAGTGCTGCAGGAGCGTGAAGAGCCGTTCGTGGAGCTCGATGTTATGGGCATTGCTCTCGCCCTGGTACCAGATAACGCCCTTGATGGGTAGGTGTCCGAGTGGGGCGATGGCTGCCTCGAAGAGGTAGGCGGGGTCGTAGGGGTGCCGCTGCAGCGTGTTGTAGGCAGGCGATTCCTTGTCGAGTGCGTGGGCGATGTTCTGGGTCATGCGTCCTCGTGCCCAAGGCTGACCGTAGTCGCCGTTGCGCCAGTCGCGCAGGATATTCGGGAGCTCCCATTCCAGCGTTGTGCGGTCTATCCAGGACTCGGTGGTGGAGCCCCCCACGGCGTTGCAGATGATGCCGATGGGCACATCGGGCAGGCTGTCGCAGAGCACACGTCCGAAGTTGAAGGCCACGGCAGAGAAGGCGCGTACGGCTTCGGGCGAGGCTGTCTTCCAGCCCTGGAAGTCCATGTGGCGCAGCTCATTCGTATAGCGGAGCACGCTGTCGTCCCACTCCACGGCATCTGTTCGGGCCCGTGCAGGCATATTATAAAGATGTAGTCGCTGCCTGAGGCGAGCAGCGTCGGCCAGGTCCTGTTGGAGGGTGCTGCACTGATCCACGCGCAACTCCATATTCGATTGTCCGCTGGCGAGCCAGAGGTCGCCGAAGTAGAGGCTGTCGATGGTCAGCGTCTGCGGGGCACCCTGGGTGAGGTTCTGGAGCAGGAAGGGATATTTCTCGGGATAATAGAAGCGGTAGTCTTCGGGCGGCAGGGGCTGGGTGGTGAAGGTGAGCGTGTAGGGTCCTCCGGCCTTCATGTGAGGCAGCTCCATCCACCACGAGCCGTCAGCGCGCGTGAAGGTGGCTCCCTCGTCGACCACTTTTCCATCCTTGCTCAGTACGCGTCGGATGCTGCATCGGGCGTTAGCTGTTCCTTCGATAAGGAGGTGTTCGTCGCGCGGCAGCACCATTCCACTGGCATAGACGGGCGGCAGACGCAGTCCTCCGTGGTCTCCGGTGAGTGCGCTGTAGACAGTTCTTGCCAGGATCTGTGCTCCCTCGGGATTGGGATGCAGGGCATCGGGGAAGAGGTCGGGACGGCTGTGCAGTGGTGTGAAGAGGTCGACGAGCTGTGCGCCAGCACCGCGGGCCACCTGTTCTATGGCCTGCTGCACCTGTGCGTGCCAGTCGCGTGTGCCACTCTGGTAACGGGGATGGCGGTCGAAGATGGGTGTCATCCGGCATACGAGGATGCGAGCCTCGGGGTTCACCGTGAGGAAGGAATCTATCAGCGCGCGGTAGTTGGGAATGAACTCCTCCTTCCAGTCGGGCCAGTTGCGCGGGTCGGTGTCATTGAGACCGAGGTGGATGACAACCCAGTCGGGCTTGAAGTCGAGGGCCTGATGGAACTCCGGCAGGTTGATGTAGGGGCGGTGGCCTTTGTAGAGGAGGGTGGCTCCCGAATGTCCGAAATTGGCGACTTCGAATCGGCGGGCACCATAGGTGCTGTCGAGCATCTGCTGCAGACGAACGGGATATGCATCGCGCTCACGGTTAGCGAGGCCGTAGCCATAGGTGACGCTGTTGCCCACACAGGCGATTCGCAGAGGACGCTCTGCAGCCTTCGGTTTGCGGGCACACCAGACGGGAGATGCGGCAAGGAGGAAGAGCGCCGCGAAAAGCCATTTACTGAAAGATTGCATGGTTATTTTCATGATGAAGTTTACGTTTATGCGTCGCAAAGTTAGTCTCCTTGAGTGTTCACTCCAAATTTTCATTGTTAAAATCTCTTGATTCAGCTTCTATTTCTTTTATTTTGCCTATCTTTGCGCCCGAAATGAAAAGACAACGTAGCAGAGTAGGTATTGCATGGGTGCTGCTGACATTATTTGTTTCGATGCAGCTGCTGTCGGGGGTACATCGCCACGAGGAAGTGATGAGTGCCACCATCGACTGCATGGAATGTGCGCACCATGTGCATCACCCCGGACATTTTGCCGCATCGGACATTCATATAGACGACTGCCTGCTCTGTCAGTTCCTTCATTTTGTTTACTTGGCAGCAGCCACAGCCGGGCTGATGCCGCTGATTATCTCTACGCAGAGCAGACGATTCTTCCTGAATAGCAGGCTTTCCTGTGAGGAGCCGTCTGTGCGCTTCACACGAGGGCCTCCATTCGAAGAATAACCTTCGTCAAAAGAGATAATTACCCCTTTACTTATAAATTTATTCTTCAACGAAACTACAGAATGAAAAAGATATCTTTCATCCTGTTGTTGCTGTGGATATCCTACGCCGTAGCAGCACAGGAACATAACCATCACCAGAACCACGAACACCCCAACGACAGCACCGACGTCTTCTTCCGCCACCTGAAACTGAACGAGGTGGTGGTGACGGGTGTTGTGGGCGACACAAAACTAAAGAACTCTACGGCTCCCATCTCCATCGTCTCGGGGAAGGAGCTGCGGCAGACGGCATCCACCAACATCATCGATGCCATTGCCCGTCAGCCGGGAATGGCGCAGATCACCACGGGCGGCGGCATCTCGAAACCCATCATTCGCGGACTGGGCTACAACCGCATCATCGTCATGAACGAGGGTATCAGGCAGGAAGGACAGCAGTGGGGCGACGAGCACGGGATAGAAATAGACGCGCAGAACGTGAATTCGGTAGAGATACTGAAGGGGCCTGCCTCGCTCATGTATGGCAGCGATGCCATGGCCGGAGTGGTCATCCTCCACGGCAGTCCCATACAGCCCGAGGGCGAGATGAAGGCAAGCCTCTCCACAGAATATCAGACGAATAACGGACTTGTTGACTACTCGCTGAACTTCGCCGGCAACCAGAAGGGATTCGTCTGGGACGGACGCTTCACGGACAAATACGCCCACGCCTACAAGAACAAAGAAGACGGCTACGTGCCCGGATCGCAGTTCAAGGAAAGGGCTGGAAGACTGATGCTCGGACTGAACAGACAGTGGGGCTACACCCACCTCACGGGATCGCTGTTCTACCAGACGCCCAGCATCATCGAAGGCGAGCGCGACGAGACTACGGGAGAACTCATCAGCGACGGGCCCGCGAAGACCTACTCCGCTGCCCTGCCCTTCCAGAAGATACATCACTACAAGGCCGTATGGGACAACTCGCTGAACCTGCCGCGAGGATGGCTGAAGGCCATCGTCGGCTACCAGCAGAACCAGCGCAGGGAATTCGAGGACGATGCCGATGAATATGAACTCTACTTTAAGCTCCACACCATCACCTACGACGTGCGGTTCCTCTCGCAGGAATTCAGCGGGTGGAAGATGGCTGCAGGAGCCAACGGTATGTGGCAGCAGTCACTGAACCTGGGCGAAGAGATGCTGATACCGGAGTACAAGCTCTTCGACATCGGAGCCTACGCCACCGTCAGCAAGACACTCCACCGCTTCACCTTCAACGGAGGCTTGCGTGCCGACAACCGCCATCTGGATTTCCACTCGCGCAACTTCAGCGGCGTCACAGGCAGCATCGGAGCCGTGTGGAATGCCAACGACCACCTCAATGTGAGGCTGAACCTCGCACGAGGATTCCGCGCTCCGAATATGAGCGAGCTGGGCAGCAACGGTGTCCACGAAGGCACACAGCGCTATGAGGTGGGCAATCCGGACTTGAAGTCGGAATTCAGCTGGCAGGCAGACCTCGGACTGGATTTCACTTCGAAGTACGTCTCTGCGCAGGTCGCCCTCTTTGCCAACCGCATCCAGAACTATATCTTCGCCGCGAGGGCTAACGACATGTCGGGAATGCCGCAACAGCCTGGACTGCGCACCTATTATTATACGCAGGGAGATGCTCGTCTGCTGGGCTTTGAGGCGGGTGTGGACTTCCACCCCATCCACAGCATCCATTTCCAGAACACCTTCTCATTCGTCGATGCACAGCAGCTGCACGTTGAGGAGGAATCGCGCTACCTGCCCATGACACCCGCACCGCGATGGACATCGGAGCTGAAGTACGAGATTACGCACCACGGCCACCAGACCCTCAACAATGCCTTCGTGGCACTCGCACTCGAGTGCAACCTCGCACAGAACCATTACTACAAGGTGGACGACACCGAGACACGAACACCCGCCTATGCCCTGCTGAGCCTTACGGCTGGCACCGACCTGAACATCAAAAAGAAGAAGGTTGCCGAACTGTATATCACTGCCGACAACCTCCTGAATACCGCCTATCAGAACCACCTTAGCCGCCTGAAATACTGCTATGTGAACAACGCCACAGGCCGACAGGGAGTCTATAATATGGGCCGCAACGTGACCTTCAAGGTCATCATTCCATTGAATTTTTCATCCTCAATTATCTAACCAGCGTTTTCTTTCCATTAATGACATACAATCCGCGAGGCAGCTTACCGCTCTTCACTCTCCTTCCGTTGAGGTCATAAACCCCATCGGAACCTGTTGTCCCATTACTCCCTGCGATAGATTCTATCCCCGATGGAACGAACTCCCTCGCAAGGATATTTGCCTGACCCAGCACGAAGTCCGCGTTCTTCGCAGCATCAGCATAGAACACAATCACGTAATCTCCCGTCACTGGGACTTCGAAATCCAGGGTCTGCTGCACCACGCTCTTGAACTTATTGCCCGCATCGCCGCCGATATTCACCGTAGGAGTATACGTGTCCGTTGCTATCTCCTCGCCATTCACATCCTGAACCGAGATTGTCACCGGAGAGAAGTCCGGACAATTCCAGTTGCAGACCTTGTACTTCACCGTATAACGTCCTGCGTACAATGTCAGCGTCGAGCGGGCATTCGAGGTGCCAAACTTTGCCCAGGCAGCCTTCGCACGCGTCGTATTGTTCTGCACCAGAAGACCATACTCGAAAGCACGTGAACTGCTCGTAAAGTGGAGCACACGGCAACCATCGGTATAAGGGGTGCCACCACCGATACGTTTCGTAGAGCCGTTACACACATACCAGTCCTGTGGCACGGCACCCTCCACCTTGAAGTTCTGACTCAGATTATACGACGTACGCGTGCTCACGTAGTTCACCAGACATGATGTCTGTGCCGTCTTATCCTTATTGTCCGTCACCTCCACACGCAGCGTATGCTTGCCACTCTTTGGCGTAGCCACAGTCGCTGACCACGGCGACATTGTCTTTGACTCCAGCAGCGTCTTGCCGTCATAGAAATCCATCTTCGCCACCTTACCATTTGGGGCCTTTGCCGTAGCCTTGACCGTGATGTCAGGGAACAAATCCACACCCGCCGGAGCCATACACACGTGAGTCGTCTCGCCCGCAGGTTGAGTAATCCTCACCAGTGGCATATTCAGATAGAAACGCTTGCAGAAATTCCAGATCAGATGACGGTTCAGGTCCATAGGCCAGTGACCTCCGTTGTTATACGAATACAGCCACACCTCACCGCCGTTAGTGCCACCCGTCCATTTCTCCAAATCACCGTCATACCAGCTGCTGCTGATAGGCTTGTAACCTGTCGTCTTCGAGTAGTTCGGGTGCTTGTCGTGTTTCGCGTAGTTCTCGATATATGCATGAATACCATACTGCTCATAGCCGAATACATCGTCGCCGTAGGCTATGCACTCCAGCAGATTCACCGCCTTACGACAGTTGTTCCACGGAGACTCTGAGAACTGAATACCACTCGTAGGAGCAAAGGCTGCTATCTTATCCTGCATATTTGCGATGCAGTGGTGAATCAGCATCGAACCCATAGAGAAACCTGACCAGTATACACGCTCACGGTCGATGTCGAAACGAGTCACCATCTCATCAATCGTCTTGATTACGAAGTTCTGGTCATTTGTGCCGCCAATGTCCCACGTATTACCGTCGCTACGTAGATACGTCACAACAAACTTCGCAGTATCTATCATCTCATACATCTTGTCAGAACCATACTGATATTCAGGACTCTGGTTCATGCCATGAGTAACAATCATCAGCGGACTCTTCGCCGGCAAAGAGCTCGGTGCGAACACCACCATATTCCTCTCCTTACCGTTCACCGTGATGTTTATCTCCTGCTTCTTGTAAGCCCATGAATCCAGGGTCACCAGCAGTAAACCCACCAGCATCACAAGACCCTGAACACGTAAATGCGTAATACCGTAGAATCGTAAAATAGAAACTTTCTTTTTCATTATGAACTATGAATTTTGAATGATGAACTAAAAATTATGAATCTTGGCAAACTCTTTCAGAACCTTTTCCACCTCCTCCGTATCATCCGTCAACGTCAGCAGCATATGCTGATACCTCCCGTTCTCCACCATGTGTTGAATCAACGAATATGCCGGCACATCCTCTGTCCAGAAGTGCTTGCCGAGGAACACCATCGGACTCGCAAAGCCGAAAGATTCATAATGGTTCTGAACAGCATCCTGAAAGATCTCCTGCAACGTACCAGCACTACCCGGAGTATACACGATGCCACCAAAAGCGATGGTCAGAATTGTGTCCTCGCGGACACTGTTCATGAAGTATTTCGCAATATGCGTCGCAAAGGGTGTCGAAGGCTCATGCCCATACAGCCACGTCGGGATTCCTAAACTCTCGTACTGCGTTTGTGGATAACGATGCATCAGAGTCAAGGCCGACGACAGCCAAGCACGCTCCTTGAACGATGCCGCAGCACCCGCCAGCCAAGCGATAGCTTCCTGTGCTTCAGTATCACTGCGCCCCGCCAGCCAAGCACCCAAATGAGTCGCCTCCATAGCGCCTGGACCGCCACCGCTCACCATCAGAAAACCTGCCTCCGTCAAATGCTTGCTCAGCAGAGCAACACATTCAAACATTGGATCGGTACGCAGGAGAGCATGACCGCCCATAATGCCGACAAAACGGTGGGGGTTGTGCTCATTGAGAAATGCTTTCAGAGCTACATGAATACCATGATCGTGCAAAGTACGAGCTACAGACTCATACACATTCTTTGCAATCTTGCCCTCCGACAAATAATGGGCATACACACGGCTGTCGTAGCAGCTGGCAAAAGATGCACGGTCCTCCGCTTCGTCCGAGGACGGGACATAACCGCCATACAGGTCCTTGGCACTGTACAAGCGACCGTGGCGAAGCACTTCATAAGGCACAGAGCGCATCCATTCCATCATGCCTTCCAGTCTTTCAAAATTCGGGTTAGTAATCATATCATATAGGGTTTATCTCAATATCTCAATCTTCAATCTTCAATACTCCAACACCTTCCACAGATCACGGATACGGCCTTCGGGGTCCCATTGGCCATGGAAAGTCCACTGAACTGTAATCTGGTGCGGAGCCGGTGCCCCTTCCATTTGGTTGAGGTTGTTTCGAAGCCAGCCGCTGTCGCCCCCTTCGCGAACACATTGATGGTAATAAGCCCGCAATCCCCAGAGATTAGGATCGGGCTGCTTGTCGGCGTAGGCATAGCGGATGTTATGATCCAGAATCTGGGAAGACAGCTTGCAGTTGAGCAGAACAAACTGGGCATCATGATGATAGCGCCCGAGAATTGTAGGCGACAGGGCATCGAAGTAGGAATCCTTGATGACCAGTTTCTTGTCCTTGTCATTGCTGCCGTCGTGCCAGATGATGGCGCGACTGTTGCCCAAGAAATGGCAACGAGTGGCATAGCACCAGCCTCGAGGACAGAGGAAATCCACACCCGGACAGCGAAGGAAGAGGTCGGCATGGTAGGAGAAGCCTCCACCAGGAGGCCACAAAGAAAGTGCATCGTTGCCGTCGGCCCAGACATTACAATTGATGACAATGGTGCGTGTGGCACGGCCATAAATAGCCATCTGGTGCGTGGTATTCCCTGGATCCACAGCGGTGCCGTAGTTATTATATACCGTCAGTCCGCTAATGATGCAATCGTCAGCACCTTCCTGTAAGGTGATGACTCCATTGCCCACACTCTTTCCGTGGTATTCACTGACGGTGAGCTTCTCGCGAGCCTCAGCCAAAATCAGGACTGTGCTGTCGCGGTCTTCACCAACAAGCACAATATTAGGACGGTCAATGATGACCTTCTGCCGATACACGCCCTTGCGAATAAGGATTTTGAAAGGTTCCTCGGGGACAGCAGGAGCCCGTTCAATGGCGAGCTGGATGCTATCGCCAGGGTGTATGACGACATCAAAATCCTCCGCCAGCTTCACAGGTTTTCGAAACCAATCGATAGTCCCTGTCTCATTACCTCCTTTGCTGGAAAGACGAATGACAGCCCGCTGGGAGAGTTGTAGCCGGTCAGCCCACTGCTGATAACGCGAATATAACCGGGCGGGACGGTCGCCATACCACATATAGCCGTTGCGTCGCTCGCTGCCGATCTGCTCCAACCGCCGACGGGGAATGCCATCGCGGTCGCAGACAAAGGGTTCGCCACGTTCTAAATCGTAGAAACGGGCCCACAGCGGAGTGGCTTGGGGGTCACGCACCAAACGAGTATCTCGATCTTCAGTGCCACGATGGGCTGTACGCTCCAAACGGTAGCCCGTCAGCTTATGTCCCTCGAACCAACGCATAGCCGCATTTACAGCCGAAATCACACGATCACTGGGTTGCTCCAGTTCCATCAGCAGTTCCACTATACCGGCACTCTCATTCGGACAGTACGAAGGTAGTTCATAAGCTCGGGCGGCAGCCGGGAGCAATGTCTCGCGATCGTGCTGCTGACACCAAATGGCGAGCTGTCCGTCTGTCACAATCTGCGTATTCAGAATACATTCGATCCCTTTATCAAAGGCGACGGAAATGCGCCTGCGCAACATCTCGTCAGTGAGGTCGCCATGATAGGGCATACGTTGTGCGCGGATGTCACGCAACAGCCGCAACGTATTCACCATCGCATCGTCGTTGTAGGTAATATGTATCTGGTAACCGTGCATCTCCGGCCAGAACTGAGGCCAGCCGCCATTCGGATATTGTCCGCTGAGCAGATAATCCACAGCACGGCGGAAGGCATCCCTGTAACGGATGTCGCCAATTTGCTGATATAACTGTGCCAGATACTTCATCTGCGAGGTGGTGGCTCCATTGTCCACCGTAGAGTCATCGCGCCGCTGCTTGTCGCGGACTACCTGTGCCTGTTCCTCTGAAGAAAGCTGACGACTCATATCTACGTTCTTAGGCCAACCTCCTGTGGCCCGCTGGTAGAGGAGCATCTGGTCACCTACGCGACGCATCTCCAGCAGTTCCCTCTCTAAGGAAGCCCAAATAAAGGGCCCCAGGGCTTTAGGGTCGTTGTCTCGTACGGGTTCACTCAGATAATAGTCATAGGAGCCATCGCGTCTGAGGTTTTCCTTGAGCGTGGCTTTAGGGTTGAGTTTCTTCAAGGCGGCCTCCACCTGCGGACTGCTACCGGGACCCAATCCAGCTACAGAACAACCTGTGGTCAAAGAAATGGTATGATCGGTGTCAACACGGATGAACTGACGGACGATTCCATCGTAGGCTTTCAGTCCGGCATCGCGGAATCTCTCCCCCACCCAACCGCGATTCGAAGCTTTCAGCAAGGCGTAGGCAAACATGCATGAACAGGAGCTTTCGAGATAATTGCCTTGTCGCTCAGGTGCATCCATCACCTGATACCACAGCCCACTGTCCTCGTCCTGCCAACGCAGGATGGCATTGAAGTCCTGCTCCAGCAAGGCGAGAACTTCTTGCCGACGTTCATAGTCAGTAGGCAGGACATCCAACAATTCTACCAGCGCCATCGTGAACCAGCCCTGTGCCCTCCCCCAGCAGTGCTGCGACAGTCCTGTTCGCGAATCGGCCCAGAACATATTGCGGTTCTCGTCATAAGCGTGGCGGTTAAGTCCTGTCTTCGCATCGAGGGTGCGGTAGTACGTGGTCTTAATCTGACTGACGGCGTCGTCAAAGATACGTTTCTGTTTGGAAGGTTTAGCGAGCATGGATGCTGCCAACACCCGATAGGGCAATCCCATGAAGATGCCGTCGAGCCACACCTGATAGGCATAGATGGCCTTGTGCCAGTAAACGTTATCGTTCACGGTGCGCGGCTGGTGGTCGAGCTGTCGCATCAAGGTCTGCATCGCCAACCGCAATTGGGGTTGGGAATTCTGTTGGTAGAGGCGTGCGAGGAAATGACCTGTCCGCACGTGATCGAGGTTGTATTCCTGAAGGTCATAATTGCGGATGTGTCCTCGGGCATCTATCATCGTATCCACGTATTCCTGACAATAGTTCAGGATATCCTGGCCACCGTATCGGAGATAAGTATCAAGCATAGCTTCGAGTTCGATGCCCATTACATAACTCCATTTCGGGCGTTCTGAGAAGTCGAGGAGGTAGGAATGAGGGGTGCGTTGCATCTCTGAGCGCACCATCCATTCGGAATAACGGCCGCCGTAGGGCAGTTGCTGTAGCACGAGGCTGCCGTTGATAAAGAGGTTCTGGAAGCGGATGTCGCGGGTCTTACCTCGAATGCTGTTGCCCTCTGCCACACCATCAAAACGGCAGTCTTGAATGCGGATGTCGCTCACACACGTCGCAGTGTCCAGTCCCACAATCATCACTCCGTAGCGCGACTGTTGGCATGTGACGCGTTCGACCGCGATGTTCCTGACGATCGGCAGGAATCCGCGGCAACAGGCCTCACGTGGCTCATAGTCGAGGTTAATCTTCACTACCGCCTCGCGGCACTGCCCCACTTGGATATTCCTTATATGGATATTCTCCACCACGCCACCGCGACAACTGTTGGTCTTGATGCGGAGCACACGATCGAGGTCGGGAGAGTCCATCACACAGTCGTGGGCAAATACATTACGGCAACCGCCACTCACCTCAGAACCTATGACAACTCCACCATGGCCGTTTTTCATCTCGCAGCGACGGATGATGATATTCTGTGAGGGCATTGCACGCAGCCGTCCGTCGCGGTTGCGTCCGCTCTTGATGGCAATGCAGTCGTCACCCGTACTGAAATAACAGTCCTCAATCAGCACGCGATCGCAGGATTCGGGGTCGCAGCCGTCGCCGTTGGGGCCGTCGTTGATGATGCGCAGCCGCCTCAGTGTCACATCCGTGGACTTCAGGGGGTGGACGACCCAGAAGGGTGAGCGCAGCAGCGTCACATCTTCCAGAAGTACGCGCTGACAGCTATTTAAGTTCACGAGCTGGGGACGCATCGCATCCTCAGCAGTGAACACCCGCTCAACGGAGGGCTTTGCTCCTATGGTCATCGGCACTCCGTCCTCACCGGCGTTCAACAGTCGCTGGCGACCACCCATCCGCTGACTGGGTATTCCCTGTTGCCAGCCGAATTTCGGATTTCCACACCATGCCCACCACGTCTGATTCGAACCTCCGCCGTCAATCGTTCCCTTGCCGGTGATGGCAATATCGTGGGCATCGTAGGCATAGATACAGGGCTGTAGGTTGTAGCAGTCCACGCCCTCCCAACTGGTAGCAACAACTGGATAAAGCGAAGGGTTGAAATCAAACTCCAGCCTCGCGCCTTCATCCACCACCAGATTCACACCACTCTTCAGCGTGAGTGCCCCCGTCAGATACCGTTCGCCAGCGGGCACCACCACTCTTCCGCCACCTTGCTCAGAGCACTCGTCGATGGCTCGCTGAATGGCACGCTGGTTCTGAGCCGCTGTCTGTCCGGACGCTGCCCCGTAACGAGTAATCACGTACTCCACCGCCCCTATTCGAGGTGCCTGAATCTGCTGCTCTATCTGCTTGTAGAGCTCATCGTCCCAAGCCAACACGCGCAGCGGAAGGGAAAGAAGCAGCAAGAGCAGTACGAAGGAATATAATAAGTAATGCTTCATTTTGTAAGCATTATGAATAGCATTGTGAATTATGAATTAGGAATTAAAGAACTTATTGCTTACGATAACCGCTGGCGGTGAAGACGGCAAGGAGCTGATTCTCTTCATCGGTGACTAGTACTTCACAGAACGGCAGATGGCGGTGATTGACGAGTTCCTGAGCCTCAGCGGTAATAAGTCCCGACTTGACGCCCCGGAGGAAGGTGATATTCGCGACGGAGGTGACAGTAAGTTGTCCATGACTGTTGGTGGCTGCAGCAAAGGCAAGGTCTGCGAGTGTGAAGAGTACTCCTCCCTGCACACTGCCGCCAGCATTCAGGTGACGGGGTTCGATGCGCACTTGTGTACGGGCATATCCCTCACGGATATCTATGATTTCTATGCCATTGAGTCGGGCAAACTCATCATGGAGGAAGAATTCTTTCAGGGCGGTTGTATCCATAGGCTGATGGTTTTATTCCCAAACGACGTTTTGGGGGCATCCCTCTAAGAACAGACGAACATTGTCGATGGCTATGTGCAGCAGCCGCTTGCGCGCCTCAACACTCGCCCATGCGATATGGGGAGTGATGAACGCATTCGGACAGTGCAACAGGGGATTGTCGGCCTGGGGAGGCTCGACGGTCATCACGTCAGCACAATAAGCTGCGAGACGGTTAGCCTGGAGCGCAGCAGCCACATCAGCATCATTGACCAGCGGACCGCGACCGGTATTGATGAGGATGGCTGTGGGTTTCATTAGGGCGAGGCTGCTGTCGTTGATGAGGTGCCGCGTTTCACTGGTCAACGGACAATGGAGCGAGAGAACATCGGCGGTGGAGAATAGCGTCGGAAGGTCTGTCTTTTCTACACCTACAGGCAGACGGTCGGGTGCTTTGCTCGTCATGGCCTTGACCTTCATCCCGAAAGCAAGTGCAATCTGGGCTACACGGGAACCGATATTTCCCAGTCCTACAATACCAAAGGTCTTGCCGGCGAGTTCGTGCAGCGGCTGGTCCCAGTAGCAGAAGTCGGCATTGCGGCTCCAACGGCCCTGACGATTCTGCTGGGCATAATAGTCGGTGTGATTGGTAATGGTCAGCAGATGGGCAAACACCATCTGCGCCACGCTCTCAGTACTGTAGGCTGGAACGTTGGTCACGGTAATGCCCAGTTCCTTGGCCGCCGCAGTATCCACAACATTATAACCTGTGGCCAGCACTCCGATATACTTCAGTTCAGGTAACGATATCAGCTCCTGTCGACCGAGGACCACTTTATTGGTAAGCACAACAGCAGCACCCGCACAACGGGCCACCGTCTCATCAGCACGGGTGCGGTCATAGACAGTTAGTTCTCCCAAGGCTTCGAGGGGACTCCACGACAAGTCGCCAGGATTCGCCGAATAGGCATCAAGGATCACAATCTTCATTCGGATGTGGTTTTATCTTTAGTGAGTTCTTGGAGATAACGCTCTACTTTCTCGATGACAACGGTGGAGAGCTTGACCTGACCATCTGGTCCCACGATGACGATGGATGGAATCCACTTTACGCCATAGGCCTTGGCTATATCCGTCTCGCGGAACTTCTTGAGCTCACTCACTTGAGTGTAAGTGATTCCATACTGGGCAATAGCCTTTTTCCACGCTTCAACATCGGTATCCATCGAGATGCCGATGAATTCAATGCCATAAGCACGATAAGTTTCATAGAGTCGCACCACGTCAGGTGCCTCTTTCCGGCAATCGGGACACCACGATGCCCAGAAATCCAGCACCACGGTCTTTCCTTTGGCGAATTCAGTGAGGCACACTGGAGTACCGTCGGGTGTCTTCATCGTGAAATCCGGAGCTGCAGTTCCGGCCTTAATAAGCTCTGTAGCATACTTGGCGTCGAGGTCTTCAGAAGCGGTTGACTGTGCATGAGCTGGAAGGATCGTCACAAGCAACGCGAACAGAAGGGAAAAGTGTAGTTGTTTTTTCATATATTCTATTTTATGATGTGGATTATATGCTTTCGGCCGCAAATTTAGGAAGATTTTTGTTACCCACCAAGGAAAAGGAGGAATATGTACGGATACAGGAATAAAATAATGAAAAAGGCAGTCAAGAATCAACCACCCAAGAAGAACAGGCTCACGCCAAGGACGGAGATGAAGGCACCGACGACAGCGCGCCAGGTGATCTTCTCATGGAACAGCCAATGCGAAGGCAGGAGGATGATGATGGGCGTCAGAGCCATCAGCGTGGAAGCAATACCCGCAGCCGTGTATTGAACCGCCATCAGCGAGAAGCCCACGCCCACAAAGGGTCCGAAGAGGGTTGTGGCAATGGCCACCGTCACTCCTTTCCTGTCGTGAAGGGCATGGCGAAAGGTCTTGGACTCCCGGCGCAGGAAGAGTAGCAGCGAAAAGCCCGCAACACCCGCCAGACAACGGTAGAAGTTGGCGCTGAAGGGCACCAGCCACTCCGGCATTCCCGCGGCGAGGTCGAAATGATCCATTCCTATCTTACTAAGTACCAACCCTATTCCCTGACACAAAGCGGCACCGATGGCATAGAGTACTCCGCGCCAGGGCAGCTTCAGCGACACCTTGTGATGCTCGCCGCGGCCAAGAACAGAGATGCCAATACCGAACAACGTTATCAGCATTGCCGCCACACTCATCAGCGTCATCTGCTGACCGAGGGTAACCCAGGCCATCAGCGCCGCAGCCAACGGAGCCAGCGTCATGAAGAGCTGACCGTAGCGCGAACCGATGAGGATGTAGCACTGAAACAGGCAGAAATCGCCGATAACATAACCTACGAGTCCTGACAGCAGCATCCAGCCTATGGCTGCGTCCGTGGCGCCCGACGGTAAAATACTTCCAGTAGCCACCACGAACAGCACCAGCGAAAACAGCAGCGCCAGAGCCATCCTCATCACGTTCAGTGTGAGGTTTCCCAGGCGCTTGCTGCCATATTCACTCAGCAGTGCCGTTGCCGTCCATGAGCAGGCGACACCTATCGAAATCAGTTCACCAAAATACATGTGAACAATGAACAATTAACACATTAACATATTAACAATTAACACGTTACTTTGCCATCTGATAAATTGCCTCCATATCCTCAGCCTTCAGCACTTTCAGGGCTCCGATATTGCGGGCACCGTCCTGACTGCACTTGCGCGTCATCTCCTTGATTTCGGCGTCAGTGATCTCGCGGCCTATGAGCTCCTTGATGGTGGTGGGCATCCCGATAGCGTGGTAGAAGCGTTCCATGGCCTCAATGCCCTTCAGGGCCGTAGCCTCTGGGTCGGAGAAGTCGTTGGGCACATCCATCACATTCACGGCGAAGCGGACGAAACGCGACAGGTTCTCGTGCATCACATAGCGTGCCCAGCTGGGCCACACCGCGGCAAGGCCAGCACCATGCGTCACGTCGAACATACCGCTCAGTTCATGCTCCAGCTGATGCGTAGCCCAGTCGTCATGCACTCCGCAACCCGTAAGTCCGTTGTGAGCCACACTGCCGCCCCACATGACTTGGGCGCGCTGACGATAGTCCTCGGGATTCTTCAGTACATCGAAGACGGCGGTTTTCATCCTCCGCAAAACAGCTTCTGCCAGATCAGTCGTCAAGTCCATATCGTCATCTTTGGTGAAGTAACGCTCCATAGTGTGCATCATCATATCCGTCACACCAGCAGCTGTCTGATAAGGAGGCAGGGTAAAGGTGCGGCAGGGGTTCATGATGGCAAACTTCGGACGCGACAGATTATTCGAGTAGCCGAGCTTGATGCCGCCATCTTCGTTGGTGATCACACTGGCCTCGCTCATCTCGCTGCCGGCAGCAGGGATAGTCAGCACACACCCTATGGGAAGCATGGTCTTAGGCTCAGCCTTGCCGAGATACAGGTCCCAGACTTCACCCTCTAAGCAGACGCCATAGGCAATGCACTTCGCAGAGTCGATGACACTGCCACCGCCTACGGCAAGGATGAAGTCCACGCCTTCCTTGCGACAGAGCTCTATGCCCTGATGAGCCAGCGACAGACGGGGATTAGGCACCACGCCGCCGAGACAGACATACGGCACACCGCCTTCCTTGAGCAGACGGCAGAGCTTATCCAGCAATCCTGAGCGCACCGCACTCTGACCGCCGTAGTGTACCAGCACCTTCGTGCCACCATATTTCTTTACCAGAGCAGCCACCTGCTCC
>JAEEGL015583403.1_pt1 | contig 20928 bp, 16 predicted proteins | sample 9134231 | NCBI WGS metagenome assembly JAEEGL01 (sample SAMN16246548, study PRJNA631951) | gut metagenome | biome: gut microbiome; feature: rumen; material: fiber-attached | host: Bos | place: Iran: Karaj | collected 2018-10
ATCACGCAGACAGTAAGGCAAAAGCCATGGGCCGAGTCCGTCTGCTGCAAAAGGAATATGCGTAAAAATTACAGGAGTTTTTGGCTCCTGCGAAAGTGACTGCCTTAAATATGCAAGCTGGCGGGAGCCTAAAAAGCCTGAACCTGTATCAAGTCCATACCACACAAGATTTTTCGTTTCAAACTTATAAAAAGAAGTATGTGGATAGCAATACTGTTCATAAAGTTCGTAGCCGTCACTCTAGAATAAAGCTGTATTTCCGATTACGTTTAACACCTTTCTTCCAGGCAGAGTCTCTTCTATTCTAGAAACAATATTTTTATAACGCTTATACTCGCTTTCACGGGCATTATCTGTAAAATCGCCAAGGCCTAGGGCAAATTTTATCTGCTCTTTGTCAGAATACGCTGCAAGCCATGTAAAAAAAGCTTCTGTGTTGGATGAATCATAAAAATCTGCACCAAGATGCACATCTGTGATGACAAGAACTTTATATTTTGTTTCACCGTCAGTTTTCCACGCATTAATGCTATCATCTGTTTCGCTAAGATTTTTAAGCCCCGTAATGCGACGGTTTACATTTGAATCACCACTCCAGAAATTTTCTACTGTAAGATTGCAGGAAACAGCTGCAGTTACGGCTATCAAAAGAGAAAAAATCAGATAAACAGGCTTAAAAAAATTCTTCACCGGCTAAAACTTTACTCCCCAGCTTGTTCTGATTCCAAGATGACTAAAACTATCTTGTGGAACAGAAGCATCAGTCCAGCCAAAAATCAGTTCCGAACCGAACCATAAACGCTGCCAGACACGGTAAGAAAAGCCCAGATCAAACTTAAAGTTACCAAGCAGACAATCATCAAAAAGTGAACAGTTTCCAAAATCAATAAAAAAACGCCAGTTGTCTGTTGGAGTAAAAATACAACCTGTATTAAAAAAGAGAGTATTATCGTTCATATGTGCATTGTGTGGGTAATCAGGAAAAACTGTAAACTTATAAAGTCCGCCGGCATTAAAATAAAGATTCCACACATCATTCAGATTAAAACGGATAAATGCGCCGGGAAGAACATTATGCTCACTGAACAATTCTTCGTTGAGCCCCGCAAAATTATCTGAATATTTGTAATAGTGATATTTTGCGCTTACACCAACGCTGACTAAATTCCAGAAACATGGTGCATAATACGCTTGAAAAGCAATGTCTGTAGATTTTGTGTTGGCATTAAAACCGCCAATTACAAGAAGTTCATCTGCATCAAGCGCAGCAACCGTAGAAAACCCAGAATTTTCGTACTTAGCGCCGTGCATAAAATTGTATTCAAAACGTTGAGAAAGACTGATTTTTGGGCGTTCATTGGTAAAAAAAGAAACCGAAAAAGGTTTTGCAAAAACAAAAGCTTCATTCAAAAAGCAGAAAAGAATCAGAAATGAATAAAATAAACTTCGTCTTTTCATAAAACCTTCTCCACAACCAGTGCCTTACCGCCCCGTATCCCGAATTTTTCCTTCTTCATATTCAGGATCAAGAGTTCGCAGTAACGTTGCTTCTGGCAGTTCATATTTTGTGTAAATTACGCACGGATGGCTGTCGCAAACCCAGTTGAGTTTTAGGCCTGTCTCGCTGGAAATAAGTTCCCAGTCTGAAGCCTTTCCACTGCTGTCTACGCCTTTTGCCACAAGAGAGCAAAACTCTGGCGAAACAAATTCAATTTCGTCTGTTGCATTAATTTTATTCATTGCCGTACATTCATATAAATGCCAGCCTTCTTTCTTTTCAAAAGGAATGATTCGTCGGTCAGGATGGATTTCATAATCCTTTAAGCGGGCTTCGCGTGCGTCAGGGTGCATTCCAGCTAGAAGTTCCTCGTTTTCCTTAAAGCGTTTCTGACCTTCGTTGTAAATTGCGTCAAATGCATCGCCTGTAAGTTCTGAGCCCATCTGAGCCGCAAGCTGATATTTACTGTCGCTGGCACCGCTTGTTGTTTTATCTGCATCAGTTTTTTTATAGTAAAAACCAGTTGTACTTTCGCGGTGACTAACGTTTTCGAGTTCTGCAATATATGGAGCAGCCTCTTCTGCCGTGATTTTACCTTCCAGCGCATCCAAAGCCTTACGGTAAGCGCGGGTAACCATTGCAACGTAGTATGTACTCTTCATACGGCCTTCAATCTTAAGAGAATCAAGACCGGCTGCCTTCATATCTGCAAGGTGATTAATCATATTGATATCTTTAGAGGAAAGAATTGCAGTAAAATCTTCGCCTTCAAAAATCGGGAAGTATTCGCCTTTACGCTGCTCTTCTTCTATTACAAGATTACCGCTTTGGGCAATTGCTTTTGCTTCTTCTGGAGTAATGATGTGATTATCTGCAGGCTGTTCTCCCACGCGGAAGTTCCATCTGCAGGTGTGGCTGCAAAATCCGCTCTGTGCACTGCGTCCCGTAAGGAAGGCACTCATAAGGCATCGGCCGGCATAGGCAATGCACATTGCACCGTGAACAAAAGTTTCAAGTTCCATATCTGGCACGGCGTCTTTAATGCGTTTAATCTGAGCAAGAGAAATCTCCCGGCCTAAAACTACGCGCTTAAAACCAAGTGATTTATACATTTTTACTGCTTCGCTATTTACGCAACTGGCCTGAGTAGAAAGATGGAGTTCTGCATTCGGAAACTCTTTTTGCAGCAAAGGAACAATTCCAATATCCTGAACAATAAAAGCATCTATCGGATACTGGCGGAAATAATCTATATTTACACGAAGATTATCAATTTCTTCATCATGGAACGAAATGTTCAGCGCACAGTGAAGGCGCTTTCCAGGATAGCGGTTTTTAAGTTCTACAACCTTTTTGTACTCGTCTTCATAAAAATTATCAGCTTTTACGCGCAAAGAAAATTTTTTAAGACCAATATAGGCAGCATCAGCACCGTAAGCATAAGCATAAGCTAATTTTTCAACATTTCCCGCAGGAGACAATAATTCCATACTCATAAAAAATCCTTAAGCCTCGCTGTTAAGACCACGTTCAAGTTTAGGCTTGTTTTCAAACTGCTGTTTTGTCTTTCCGTCTTCACTTCCGCCAGTAACAATCTTTCCAATTTTATCAAGGGCAAGGTGCGATTCATGAAGGTATTCATCTGCCATCTGGAACATAAACATCATATCTTGCCATACATCAAGGATGCATTCGTTTCCGGCATCTTCCAGACGGCGGGCAAAAGCCTTTGCATTGTCCAAAAGAGCTTCGCGTTCACCAAGCTGAATAATAACCGATGGAAAATTCTGTAAATCCTGAGCCGAAGCATAAATTGGCGAAACGTGTGTATCATCAGAATTAGCTTCGTCTGTATAAAGCGCCACAGATTTCTTAAAAACTTCCGGAGTAAGAATCTCATCATTCAGTTTTTTAGAACTCAAAAGCGGTGAACGACTGGAAACATCCAGCCATGGCGAAAATAAAATCACGTGTTTGATATTTGCACGATAGCGCTCTCTAAGATTAAAAATCAACGAACACGCAAGTGAAGCAGAAGAACTGTCTGCAGCAATAATAATTTCTGACGGTGCAGCTTCTCCATCTTTTCCAGCATTCAAAGAGCACGCAATCTGCTCTTCTGTGTAAACGGCGCGAAAAACCGACTGAATATCTTCGTTAGCAGCAGGATAAGGAGCCTCTGGCGCCAGACGATAATTAGGAATAATCACACGGCAATAGCATTTTGTGGCAAGCGACGAACAAAAACTTTTGTACGTGGCTGTACTTCCGCCAACGAACGAACCACCGTGAATATAAATCATAACGCGGTTGGAGGCATAGATTTCTGGAGAAAGCACATCGCAACTTACGTTTCCGTATTTGTACTCAGAACATTCAACCCCGTTCGGCAGAAAAACCGTAGAAAAGGCAGAATCCATTTTTTTTCGGAAAGATTCCACGTCGCCTTTGCCATTATACGCAAGAAGTTTAAGTTTTTTGATAGCGCTCTTTCTGTCGTTCTGATATTCCTTTTCCATAAACTATATTATAGCAAGAATTCCGATTTTGTGGTATATTCCAATTCAAAGTATCAGGAGCTAAAATATGCCTATTAAAGTTAATTCAGATTTACCAGCAGTCCGCACACTAGAAAAAGAAAATATCTTTGTAATGACAGAAAAACGTGCAGCTAATCAGGATATCCGTCCGCTTAAAATTGCAATTGTAAATCTGATGCCTACTAAAGATGTAACAGAAACTCAGCTCCTTCGCCTTTTGGGAAACTCACCTTTGCAGGTAGAAATCTCTCTTGTGCGCATGGAAAACCACGAAAGCAAAAATACTGACGAGTCTTACCTTGATAAATTCTATATTCCTTCCAGCGAACTTTTTAAACACAAGTACGACGGCATGATTATTACAGGTGCCCCGGTTGAACAGCTGGAATTTGAAGAAGTTGATTACTGGAAAGAACTTTGCAAAATCATGGATTACGCAAAAACAAACGTTTTCTCTACCCTTTATGTCTGCTGGGGAAGTTTTGCAGGCCTTTACCATCTTTACGGAATTAAAAAGCACGGTCTTGACCGCAAATTGTCTGGCATTTTTATGAATCACCGCTGCACAGAAGCAGAACCTCTTCTCCGCGGATTGGATGACACATTCCCAATTCCTCAGTCGCGCCATACAACACTTTGCAAGGAAGACGTTCTTAATAATCCAAACCTTACAATTTTAGCAGAAGGCGCAGAAGCTGGAGTTTCCATCATAAAATCAAATGATAACCGCGAAATCTTTATGACTGGTCACCTGGAATACGACACAGACACTCTTGCAAGCGAATATTACCGCGACATAGAAAAAGGAATGGATGTTCCTCTTCCAAAGAACTACTTTCCTTTGAACAACGTAAACCGCATGCCTACCAGTTACTGGCGTAGTACAGCACACTTGTTCTATTCCAACTGGCTGAACTACTACGTATATCAGGAGACGCCATTCAATTTTATTTAAAACTAAAAGTTTCTCCTGCGTCACCACAACCTTGCTTCGCAAGTTTGCAAAACAAGGTTTTACTCCAAAGCTTTTATTTAGTTCACGCAAACGTTTCCGCTGTTACCCATAGAAGCACCATCTTCTGTTCCAGAAGCTTTTACATTGTTTCCGCTCAAATTGGAAACAATAGGCTTGTCGGCAAGAATCATGCTTTTGAGTTCGGCATATTTTGCACGCTCGTCGCCTGGTCCAAGAACTGTAGGATGTTTTACCTGCGCAATTCCCCTCATTTCTTCAAGATTGTGATAACCGTGAGTTTTCATAAAGGTACGAAGGCCTTCTACAACATCAATTGCAACATTCGGATTGGTAAACTGGGCCTGCCCGATTTCAATTGCACTCGCACCAGCCATGATAAATTCTACTGCATCCTGCCAGGTGCTGATTCCACCTATTCCCACAACCGGAATGCGTTGTTCCGGCGGCAGCTTGTTAATTTCTTCTACTACGTCGTAAACGATGCGCAAAGCAAGAGGTTTAAGTCCAGGACCAGAATATCCTGCGTGAACATTATTAAAGAAAGGCTTTCCTTTTTCAATGTCGATTGCAACTCCGTGAACCATGTTTATCAAGCTGATGGCATCGGCACCGGCCTTAATGCAGGCAAGGGCAATAGGGCGGTTATCCGGCGCGTTAGGTGAAAGCTTTACCATGAGCGGCTTTTTGGTTACGGCGCGCACGGCACTTACACAGTAGTAGGCAGTATCAGGACTGAGTCCCCAGGCAAGACCGGCGGCCTTTACGTTAGGACAAGAGATATTAAGCTCAATCATATCGCAGTCAGTTTTATCCAGAAGTTTTGCGCCCTCTACATAAGATTCAATGTCACTTCCGGCAAGGTTTGCAATTACGACGGGACCAAGACCAATCATTCCCGGCAGAAGTTCCTTTATAAATGTTGGGATTCCGGGATTCTGAAGTCCAATTGAGTTCATGTTTCCGCCTGCAACTTCAAGAGAACGCTCTCCGTGGTTACCTTCGCGCGGCTCATAAGTACAGCCCTTAGAGGCAATTCCACCCCATGCCGCAACGTCGCTTACCCCGCGGAAGTTCTGACCAAATGCAAATGTGCCGGCACTGGCGATTGTAGGATTCTTAAAATGCACTCCCGCAATGTTTACGCTTAAATCAGGTTCCTGATCTTTTTCAAGCGGCAGGCGACGACGGAATGTTTTTTCAAAGATGATTTTTGAGGCGTCAAAAACAGGGCCGTCCTTACAGCAGCGTTTAAGGCCCTCTGTAGTTTCAAGGGTACAGCCAAGGCAGGCGCCAAGACCGCAGAGCATTCTGTGCTCCATGCTGATATAGCATTTTATTCCAAGTTCTTCTGCAACAGCTTTTACATAAACAAGAGCAGGCGTTGGACCGCAGGCAAGAATCAATTCATACCCCGCCTCTTTGATTGCCTCTTTAGAAAGGGCACAAGGGAGCATTCCCTTAAGTCCACATGAACCGTCATCGGTTGTGATAGCAAGTTTATTTGCCTTTACGTGTTCAAGGCCATAAGAGCCTGATTTGAAGGCGGCATAAAAATCATAAGAGCCGTCAGGCAGAGTGTGGGCAAGATTTGCAACCGGCGCAACTCCGATTCCTCCGCCCACAATACAGATTTTTGATTTTCCCGGATTTTTGCGGGCAATTTCCTGGCATTCTTCTACAGGCCATGGAGTTCCCAAAGGACCGATTACAGAAATATCATCCCAGAGAGTCATATGGCAGAGTTCACCAGTTCCACGCCCTTTTTCCAGCATCATAAACTGAACTGTAACCTTTTTTTTGCCTTCATTATTAATCCATTCTTCGGCGTGGTAAACGCTAATTGGGCGGTTATAATTTACAGCTGATTTTGCACTGCGAATCAGATAAAACTGTCCGGACTTAGGCGAAAGCTGAGTCGGGCGTTCAAGTTCAATTGTTGTCTGCAAAAGATAAACATTAGGCTGACCTTCAATCTTTTCAAGCCTTTCTACCTTTGTGTTTCCAAAAAACAACAACCCCTTTCCGTTCTCATCAATTTCTGCTAAGTCCATACTATACCTCTTTAATATGATTTAACCTGACAATATCACAAGAAGAGAAAAAACAATGTTGTAATTACAACAAAATGCAAATATTGTTAGGTTAATCTAACTAAAAAGAACTATAGCGTTTTTTTTGCAGAAAGTAAATCTTCCTTACTAAAAAGGCTTGCTCGTACAGCAGCTTCAACAATGTCTTCCATTGTAAGTTTATTTTCATCGCGGGTAGCAGCAATCTTTTCGTCTTTCTTCCATGCGCACAAAATACCACGTGAAGAATTTACAACACCACCAGCTTTATCAAGAAGGGTTGCAGCAATACGTGCAGCGCCGCCCTGTGCTCCATAGCCTGGAATCAAAAAGAAAATCTGTGAATATTTGTCGCGAATCCATCTTGCATCACTTTCCTGAGTAGCACCAACTACAGCCCCCATAACACCACAAGTCTGTTCCGGGTAGAAGGCCTTAAATTCATCACTGATTCGCGCAAGTTCATCACCTACTCTTTCAAGCAAAAGCCCACCCTCTGCAAGTTTCTGATGTTCTATATCAACCATGCCAGGATTAGAAGTACACAATAAAACAAAACCACCTTTTCCACCTTTTTCTGGAGTACACCATTCTGTAAAAGGCTTAAGTGTATCAAAGCCCATGTAAGGGTTTATTGTAATTAAATCAGTTTCAAAATCACCGCTAAAATGAGCGCGTGCATAAGCACCTGCTGTAGCCGCAATGTCACCGCGTTTAATATCAGAAATTGCAACAAGGCCAGAGTCTCGTACAGCCTGCAAAGTTTCTGAGAAAACCTTCATTCCTTCGATTCCCATTGCCTCATAATATGCAATCTGAACCTTAAAACAGCAGGCAGCATTTTCTTCTGCCACGCGTTTAATCAAAGCCTTATTGAAAGCAAGAACAGCCGCAGCCGGCGACTCATACTGACTAAGAATATTTTCTGGAATGTAAGAAGGATCGGTATCCAGACCAACGCAAAGTGGACCATTTTTAAGCGCAAGTTCCTGAAGGCGCTGCATATTGTGTTTATTCATGGCGTAAATATAGCAATAAAATAGAAAAAAATGAATAGAAAACACCCTGTGTAGAATAAATCACTTCAATCGGATAAAATTATGTTATGAAATTAAAAAGAATCACAAAACCATTAATCTTCATTGTATCCCTTATTTTAATGCTCAATGTTTTTCTTCAGCTTTTGTGCATGTTTTTTATTCATAAGGCCTTTGCTCCTCTGGCACCATGCAACGCGCCAGATTCCGAAGCCTTTGTAAAAGAAATTAGACCTCCTTATACAGGAAAAGAGCCTGTCGAAATTTTTTATAAAACAGAAAAAGAACGCTGTTACCCAGTTCTAAAATCAATCTCCCAAAAAGTCAGTATCACAAGTTTTGACGGATTAAATCTTAACGCCTATTTTGCAGTTCAGGACTCAGAAAAATCGACGCATAATTATGTGATTATTATGCACGGCTTTCATGATTCGCCAAAGAATGTTTCTCCGTTTGCAATGCATTTTTACGAAAAAGGATTTAATATTCTTGTTCCTGGTCAGCGCGGCCACGGCTGGAGTGACGGAAACTTTGTAGATATGTCGGCTTTTTCTCCCTTCGACGTAAAAAGCTGGATAGATTATATCTGCCTTAATGACAATAACGCACGAATTGCTTTATGGGGAATTTCCATGGGCGGCTCAACAGTTATGCGCGCAACTGGTCTTGAACTTCCTTCAAACGTTGTATGCTGCATAGAAGACTGCGGATTTACTTCTGCATGGGACGTATACATTTACCAGACAAAACAAACTTACCACATGCCGGGAAAACTTCTTATGCCGTATTTTAATTTATATATTAAACGAAAATTCGGCTTTGACTGTAAGAAGGTTTCTGCAAAAGATGATTTAAAGCATTCTGTTACACCAACGCTTTTTATTCACGGCGATGCAGATACATACGTGCCATTTTACATGCTTGATGTGGTGTATGATGCGGCTGCGTGCCCAAAAGAAAAATTTGTAGTAGAAAAGGCTAAGCACGCACGCGCTGCATTTACAGCCCCGGTTGAATACTGGCACGCAGTTGATACTTTTATGCAAAAATATTTCTAAGTATTTTAAATCTTTCTTACAGTCTGATACTCTTCCAGCTCAACGTCGCAGACAATTCTGCGACATTCAATTTCTTCTTTTTTGATTGCCTTTAAAAGCAGTTCTACAGCAACACGGCCTTTATGAGAAATATCCTGAGAAATAGTTGTCAAACGTGGCGAAACAAAATCACACAAAGATAGATTATCAAAACCTACAACAGAAAGACTCTCTGGTACAATTAAACCATTTTGCTTAGCGCCTTCTACAAGCCCAAGTGCAAACAAGTCCGCAGTTGCAAAAACAGCAGTAACATCAACAGTCCTTTTTGCAATCTCTTCGCCACACTTAATGCCTTCTTCGTAACTGGTGCCCCTCTGAATCTGAGTTATAAACTTTTTAAGACCAGCTTCTTCCATTGCCTTAACGTAGCCTTTGTAGCGCTCTTTAATTACAGAGTCTTTTTCGTCCAAAAAGCCCGCAAAGCCGATTTTTTTATGACCATTTTCAATCAGATATTTAGTTGCGATGTAACCGCCCTTTTTATCATCAATCTCAATAGTCAGATAATCATTTTTCTTAGTATTTGTGCTGTCTATAAAAACAAGTGGACACTGGCAGTATTCGGTATAAAACTTCATATTGTCCAAAGTCTGATCAGAAAGAAAAATTGCACCGTCTGCCTGCCAGTTCTGTAAAAGATTAATCGCATGCTGAGGATCTTCTACTGTCTGAATAATTGTGTAATAACCGTTCTGACGGATAGCGGTTTCAATTTCGCCAAAAAGGTCACTCACATAAGGATCTTTAAAAACATTTTCCTGAGCTACAACTGAACTTACAAAAACCGCAATCAGACGGGATTCATGTTTAGCAAGCGAACGTGCATTCAAGTTAGGTGTATAATGTAAATCCCTGATGATTTTCTGCACACGCTCAATTGTCTGTTTTGAAACCTTCGATTTTTTGCCGTTAATAACGTTCGAAACCGTCATCACACTAACGCCGGCTTCTTTCGCAATGTCTTTAAGAGTAAGCATACTTTTTCCTTAAGTTTATCGTTACATTTTAATTGTAAACTTATTGAGGAAAAAAGTAAAACAAAATTTTAGCGGTACACGTCTAAATCTACTGATGAGAAATCTCTGCTGCTTTTGTGCGCACTGCCTTGTAAAGTGCATCCGCATCGTTCTGGTGCTCTGTAATCAGGCGGACAAAAACTGAACCCGCAATTACAGCCTCCACCTTGTCGCCTAGCAGACCAGACTGATTTCCGTTACTTATACCAAAACCACCGTAAACCTTACTTCCGCCAGCGCCTACTTTTTTAATAAAGGCAAGTGTAGCCTCATCAACGCTGGTTTCTGTTCCAGTGATTCCAGTACGGAGAGCGGCATAAATATACGGGAATCCCGCATTTGCCATTTTTTCAAGACGTTCAGAACTCATACTTGGAGCCGCAACAGGAATATTTACCATGCCGTTTGCCTTGCAGGCAGCGGTTAGCCCTTCATCAAAATCAAAAGGAAGGTCTGGAATAATCATACCTTTTACGCCGCAGTCAGCTGCTTTTTTACAAAAAGCTTCAACACCCGGTGTGTAAATCAGAGAGCCATAACTCATAAGATAGATTGGAATATTCGGAAACTCCTTATGAAGTTTTGCAATAAAGGCAAGGCCGTCTGCCGTTTTATAATGGCGCTCCAGAACCTTTGTGCAGGCTCCCTGAATTGCAGGGCCATCAGCGCTTGGGTCACTAAAAGGAAGCTGAATTTCAAGAATATCGGCGCCGCCGTCTACAAGGGCGCGGGCTGCAGTAAAAGCAAGTTCGTCGGTCGGGTAACCGGCAACAAGATGACTCATTAATTTTATTTTAGACATACTAAATCTCCTTCCTAAAAAATAGCTCCCAGTCGAATTGCGGGGGTCAAAACCGCACGCTAGCGTGCTACACGTTTTTGTGACTTGGAACTATAGACTTTTGCCGCTTACGCGGCAGCACAAAAAAGTGTTTTTGCACCCCACAACTCTCCTTCGCGCTATTTTTTATAATTACTTCTACTTAATTTCTCCCTACTCATGCACATCCTTGTCGGATTCCAGACGGTCAATTTCGGCGTGCAAAAATTCCAGCCATTCCTTGCGGCGGAAAACTGGACTTGTGATGAAAACATCCTTATCGCCGCGGCCGCTCATGTTCACAATGATTACATCATCTTTGCTTAATTTTGGAGCCAACTTAATTGCCTCCGCTCCCGCATGAGAGCTTTCCATGGCAAACAAAATGCCCTCGTTGCGCGCAAAAAATTTAAGCGCATCTAAAGCTTCCTTGTCCAAAGCAGAAGTGAACTCAACCCGGCCGCTCATGCCAAGTGCTGCAAGCTGAGGCCCGATTCCGCAGTAGTCAAGGCCGGCAGAAATAGAACGGGTTGGAAGAGCCTGACCATCCTCATCCAGCAAAAAGCGGGACTTGTAGCCCTGCATGATTCCTTCCCGGCTGGCATTTCCCGTCATGCGGCTGGCATTTTCGCCAACCCCGGGACCAATTCCGCCCGCCTCTACCGCAATCAGACGCGGCTCTTTTTTATCGATAAATGGCGCAAAAAATCCGATTGAATTTGAACCGCCGCCGCAGCAGGCAATCAGGGCTGTCGGCTTAATTCCCCGCTCCTCGCACTGGCGCTCAACTTCGCGGCCGATAACGCTCTGAAACTCCCGTACAATATCAGGGAAAGGCGCAGGCCCCAGAGCCGACCCCAGAACGTAGTGAGTTGTATCAGGGTTGGCAGCCCAGTCACGCATTGCCTCGTTTACCGCGTCCTTCAAGGTACGGCTTCCGCTTGTTACCGCGTGCACCTTTGCCCCGTACATTTCCATGCTGGCAACATTAGGCTGCTGACGGCGGACATCAACCTCGCCCATGTAAACGGTACAGTCCAGTCCCAATTTGGCGCAGGCAGCGGCAGTAGCAAGCCCATGCTGACCGGCTCCAGTTTCCGCAATAATGCGCTTTTTGCCCATGTACTTTGCAAGAAGGCACTGACCGATTGCATTATTGATTTTGTGGGCGCCGGTATTTGCAAGCCCTTCCAGTTTTATGTAAATCTTCGCGCCGCCCAGAATGCGGGTTGCCGTCGGCGCAAAATAAAGCGGTGTTTCTCGCCCGATATAATCCCTCTGAATTGTGCGGAATTCCTCCAGAAATTCCGGATCAGCCATCGCTTTTTTAAAGGCCACTTCCAGCTCGTCCAGAGGCCGTCTCAAAACCTCGGCCACATACTTTCCGCCAAATCTGTCAAAAAATCCATTATCAGACATATTATTTTCCTTCCAATTTATTTACTTTATCAAAAAAAGCCCTGAGCTTTTCTGCATCCTTAATCCCAGGCGCAGCTTCCACTCCACTTGCCACATCAATCAGTTCCGGTTGGAAATCTTCTATAATATTGCAGACATTTTCCGCCGTGATTCCACCTGCCAGCCAGAGCCTTGCTCTTTTTGCAGCCTCTTCTACCAGAGCCTTATCAATTGTAACGCCCGTTCCCCCGATTGCATTTCCGCTCTGGGCATCAATCAAAACCCGGGGCTGACCATGCAAAATCAAATCATCAAGTTTTGAAAGATCTTCTTCCGAGCGGATATTTACAGCCGCATAGCGGGAGATATCAGCATAGTCAGAATCCGCAGGGCTTGGCACTTTACAACCATGGAACTGAATCTTATCCAGAATGCCTTCCCGAACAAGACTGAAGGCAGCCTTAGCCTCATCATCTTCAGGATTAACAATCACGCCGACAAAGCCGCACTTAAAACCGCCGGCACGTACAGCCTTTATGATTTCGAAGGCTTTTTCAGCTTCAACATTACGCTTAGAGCCCTTCCAGAAAATAAAGCCTAAAAAGTCAGCGCCAAACTGAGCCGCAAGGAGGGCATCCTCTTTCCGCGTAATTCCGCAGATTTTTACAAGTGGCCGTGCCCCCGCCTCGCGCGTACGGACTTTCTCCGCATAATCACACCAGCTCTTGCCAGCCTTATTTTCAGCAGTCTCACAGAAGGCCTTTACAAAACGCCCTGCCTGCTCTGGATTTTTTGCAGCCGCCTCACCAAGCAGAATGGCAGAAAAACCTGCACTTGCCGCAAAGGCAGCCGAATCCGGACTAAGTATTCCGCTTTCAAAAGTAACCCGGGCATCAGCCGCAATCCTTTTGATTTTAGAAAGCAAAGCACATGGAGCCAGCATATCAATAGAAAAATCTTTTAAGTCGCGGCTGTTCACACCGCAGACAATATTTTTATGATTTACCCTCTCCATAACGTAAGAAAGCTTTTCCAGGTCTTCGTTTTTACGAACTTCAATCAAAACGCTGATTCCAAGTTCTTCAGCCTTCTTTGCCATCTGGCACATAGTTTCGGCATTAAGAATTCGGGCAATCAAAAGAACGGCATCAGCACCGGCCCGGAAAGAAACTTCAACTTCATCAGCAGAAAGCAGAAAATCCTTACGCAAAAGGGCAGGAATCTCTTCCACCTTTGCTTCCAGTTTATCAAGTGCAGCGGCCGCCTTCATAAAATCAGAAAGTGAGCCCTTGAAATAATTCATTTCGGTAAGGCATGAAATGGCACGCGCACCAGATTTTGCATAATCAACAGCAGTTTTTGCAGCATCAAGAGAAGGCGCAATATCACCCTTGCTAGGAGAAGCTCTCTTAATCTCAAGGATTGCACCTTTTTTTCCAATAAACGGATGAACTTTACGGGCACGAACCGCAGGAACACCGCAGCCAAAATCCAGCCCAAGACGCTCAATATCCGCCAGTCTGCGGTCAACAATTTCTTTAAGTATATCCTTAGCCATCGCAAAAACCTTTGTTTCTATTTGTAGTAACAATACAATAAAGAAATGTTTCTGTCAATAGTAACAAAATTATTAACCGCTATTTTATTATATCCAGTGATTTTCTCTGATATTTAGGAAGGAATTTTTTCTTAGCACCATTTTCAAACTGAATTATAGCAACAACTTCGCCTTCTTTAAGTTCACACTTTTGAATTACGCCGTAGCCATAATCATCATGATAGATTTTTGTGCCTTTTTTGTATTTTTTAAGAACCGCTTCTTCTTCGGCAGATACAGGCTCAGAAGAATGAACATCAAACTGAGAACCTTCGATATGCTTTCCAATTCCGGCAAAACGTTCCTGAGCAGCAGACTTTTTAAAGCTGAATGGAATCTGACCAATCATTGTAAAAGCTGATGAAGCTTCGCTAATAAAAGGACTTGGGCGCATAAACTGAAGACTTCCGTACATATAACGGCTTGCAGCACTTGTTACAAAAAGCTGGTTTCGGGCACGGGTTATTGCAACATAAAAAAGGCGACGTTCTTCTTCCAGTTCCGCCCCGGTTTTATCAATGCGAGGAAAAATACCTTCTTCAAGCCCGGTAATAATTACATTATTGTACTCAAGACCTTTAGTGTTATGAATTGTTATAAGGGTTACAGCATCATCTGCAACTTCACCTTCTGAAAGTTCAAGAGTACGGTCAAGATTAATGGCATCCAGAAATTCTGTAAGGCCTTCCAGCGTACATTCATACGGAACGGCACTGTTTACAAGTTCTTCCAGGTTTGCAAGACGCTGAGTTCCTTCAATTTCATCACTAGCTTTGTGATATTCATCAAGACCAGAAGTTTTTATTACGCGCTCAATAAAATCAGAAAGATGAAGTTCAGAAGAATCCCCTTCCCCCTCTGACGATTTTAAAAATCCGTCCAACTCAGAAAAAATCTTACAGAAGGCTTCTGCACCTTCGCGGGCTTTTTTAGAAAGATTTGGAGCCGAATTTCGGCAGGCTTCCACAAGATTTGAATAAACAGGAGTTCCATCGGCAGCAAATTCCACCGCATTTTCCATAATCTTATCCTGAGTTTTTTCTCCAAGTCCGCGGGAAGGCTTATTTACAACACGACGGAAAGAAATTTCATCTCGAGGATTTGCACAAAGTGCAATATAGGCAAGAGCATCCTTAATCTCTTCTCGCTCATAGAACTTTAAAGAACCAACAACAACATAAGGAATCTTACGGTGAAGGAATTCTTTTTCAAAATTAAGCGACTGTGCATTTGTACGATAAAGAATTGCCCAATCAGAATATTTATCTTTGCCCATTACTGATTTTGCAATCATATCAGCACAGAAAGTTGCCTCAGAATTCTGACTGTCCAAAAACGCAAGCACCGGCTGAGAGCCTTCGCCACGATCTGCAATAAGAGTTTTTCCAAGACGATTCTGATTTTTGCTAACAACAACGTCTGCCGCATGAAGGATTTTAGCCGTAGAACGATAATTACGTTCAAGACGAATAATTTCTGTTCCAGGAAACTTCTTAGGGAACGAAAGAATATTTTCTACTTCTGCACCGCGGAAGTGATAAATTGACTGGTCATCATCACCTACAACGCAGACATAATTTGAACATTCGGAAGCACCATCGCCATAGCCTGACAGTTTTTGAAGTAGCTTGTATTGCGCAATATTCGAGTCCTGATACTCATCAACCATTATAACTTTAAAGCGCGAATGAATATAATCTGCAATTTCTGGATGTTCATCCATAACGCGGACAGGCAGCATAATCAAATCACCAAAATCCGCGTTTCCTGTAGCACGAAGACGTTCCTGATATTTTTTGTAAATCTCGTTTAAGTCAAACTCACTTCCAATGCAGCTTAAATCATCTTCCGGAAAAAGACAGTAATCCTTGGCAAGAGAAATCTGATGAGCCGCAATTTTAGCCTCTTTTGTACTTAGTGATGGAACGGCTTTTTTAACAATAGTTTCCATATCGCCGTCATCATAGACAGTAAAGTTTGGATCAAGACCAGCCTGCTCGGCATATTTTCTTAAAAACCACGAACCAAAAGAGTGAAAAGTTCTTATCTGGGCAGAAGCGGCGCGTTCATCCATTGCAACAGCACGTTCGCGCATCTCGTTTGCAGCTTTTTTTGTAAAGGTAACCGCAAGAATTGTCCACGGCTCAATATTTTTTTCGCCAATAAGATAGGCAATTTTTGTTGTAATTACGCGAGTCTTACCAGAACCAGCACCCGCAAGAATCAAAAGCGGACTGCCTTCATGCTTTACAGCGGCAAGCTGCTGCTCATTGAGTACAGAAAGATACTTTTCTAAGGTCTCGGTCATAAGCGTCCCTAGGAAATAAACTTCAAATCAGAATTCTTAGGAAATTCCTTTACAAGAGAAACAAAGCGGGCATCTAAGTCTACGCCTGTGCTGGCAAGAATCTGAACTTTTATTACGTTACCAGGCTGAACAGCACGTTTTTCTTCTTCCAAATCAAGTTCATAACGGATAACAATGCTGCCGTCTACTTCCGGAGCCTGGAACCAGCCACGTCCAATTGCAAGGCCACCGTCTTCTTCGCCAGCACTGATTACTTCTTCTACAAGAACATTCACTGTCTGTCCAACAAAACGACCTAAACGCTCATTTGTAATTTCTGTCTGAAGCTGAACAAGAGCATCTGCACGAGCCTGAGCAACCTTTGCAGGAACACGAGGCTTCATGCTGTAAGCAGGAGTATCTTCTTCACGACTGTACGGAAAGCATCCAGACCAGTCAGGCTGAATTGCCTTAAGGAAAGCGCGGGTATTTTCTGCCGCAGAATCGTCTTCTCCAGGAAAGCCTGTAAGGAAAGTTGTACGAAGCATACAGTCGGTTAGTTCTGAACGGATTTTTTCTACCAGCTCAATATATTTTTTCTGAGAACCAACGCGGTTCATTGCAAGAATAGTCTTATCATCACCGCTCTGGAACGGAATGTCAAAGTAATGAACAAAGCGGGAATCGTTCTTCATTACAGAAAGAATATCTGTATTAAAATGATCTGGATGAATGTACAAAAGACGTACAATAAAATCACCTTTTAGTTCACTGATTTTCTGAAGCAGCTGACACAATGGAGACAAAACCGGATTCAAACCAGCACGAAGTTCTTTATCTTCTTCGCCAGTGCCATATGCAGCAAGATCCTGCCCAATAAGATTGATTTCGTAAACGCCCTGCTCTGTAAGTTCTCTGATTTCAGAAATAATTGAATCCATTGGGCGACTTCTAAGCTCACCGCGAATCAAAGGAATTGCACAGAATGAACAGTGATTTGAACAGCCTTCTGTAATTTTTACAAAAGCACTGCCCTTAAAGTTCATAAGCTTTTTGCGCTCGCCAGCACTTACACCGCACTGGTCAAAAGTCTGAACAGCACGTTCACCACCGCTGACTTTTTTCATAAAACCAGCAATTTTTGAAAGGTCTCCGTTTCCGAATACACCGTCAAGTTCCGGCATAGAATCATAAAGGTCGTTTGCATATCGTTCTGCAAGACAGCCTGTAAGCACAATTTTTGCTTCTGGATAGGCTGCTTTTACATCGTAAATTGCATCAATTGATTCTTTTTTTGCAGACTGAATAAAGCCGCAGGAATTAATGAGAATAAAATCAGCGCTGTCTGCATCAAAAACCTGTGTAAAGCCTTCGCGCTCCAGATAACCAGACATAATCTCGCCGTCAGTCTGATTTTTTGCACAACCGTGCTGATCAATAAAAAATTTGTTGTTAGTCAAGTTCAATAACCACCAGTTTATATTTGCCGTCGGTATCTTTAATCCACTTAATATCTTCAACCTGAACCTGTCCGGCAGCGCCCATATCCAAATCGTAAGAACGTGAGTTTGCAATTACAGTGAATTTTACACCGTTACTGTTAGAAATCCAAAGACGGATTCTGTTGTGTGGAGTAGCTGTAAACACATCACCTTTTGCAAAATATCCTTCTACAGACTTTGAATTGTCTACACGGTCTCGGAAAAGACACGAATCGCGGAAACTTGCATTAATTGTAAATGGATAAGCGCGGTTATCTTCAATAAGTACACGCTGAATTTTCTTCTGATTAACTTCGCTTGCGGCTTCAATTTCTTCCATATCAGAGTCGCTCATACCGGTGACCTGAGCAAGAGCACCGTGACGCAAAAGAACACTAACTTCTGCACCACGAGCTTCATCGGTCTGAGAAATGTCAGAAACATAAACTATCATGTCCGAAACATTATCGCCGTCAACATCAAGTTCTGACTCTTCTGAAAGTTCTACATAATAAGTTCCGCTTGGCATTGCAAGACCAAATGTATTCAAAGTGCTGCTTACTGTTACAACAATCTGACCATTGTTATCAGATGGAACAAGGAACTGGTCTCCTTTGTACACGCGCTGGAAGAATTTTTTATCTGAAAGTTCAAAAACATTATTTCGTTTAGCACCAGAGATTAAAACATTATCATCAGTTACACGATATTTTTTTACAATTAAAAGTCCAGAAATAATTCCAATAATGCAAACAAGAAGCGCAATTGGAACTAAAATTGGAAGAATATTTTTTGTAGGATTAATCGGCTCATAAAGGCCTTCTGGCACGCCAGATTCCTGCAATTCTTTATTGTGATAAAGTTTGAGCACGTATTCAGGATCAAGATCAAGGTAAAGAGCATAGTTACGCAAGAATCCTTTAAGATAAGCAGCTCCAGGAAGAGCTGAATCATCTTCTTCTTCAAGTCCTACAAGATAACGCTTTTCTATAGAAATTTCGTGAGCAATAATATCTAAATCACCATTTTTTGCTTCACGGGTTTTCTTAAGTAATGCTCCGTAGCTTTCCATCTTTTACTCCGAGAATAAGAAATTATTGTAATTATTTGCTGATGAAGGTGCGTCGTAAATAAAACGCTGATCTGAAATATTCTGATTTAGTTTGTAGTCGTAAAAATCAAAAATAAACTCTTCTCCCTTTGGTGTAACAGCTTCTATACGACGAATAAGCTTTGTGCCCTCGTTCACACAGATTTTAATTGAACGGAAGGCTTCTGCAGCACTTTTTCTGGTTAGAACAAATTTAATAACCATCTCGTCAGAATCTGGATCTAATGGTTCTGCATTCTGACCAGTTTCGTAAGCAACTGTGTAATAGCGGCTTAAAAGAGAAAGCCCCTGTGGAGTTGTAAGAGTGTTTGCAGAATTGTTTCCGCTTGTATTTACATCCTGCTGAAGGATTGCATTTGAACCTGGCAGATAAATTGTAAGGGTGTCACCATTAAATACAATAACCTGTTCTTCTGGATTTGAGTAATCCATTCGAACAAGGTCAGGTGATTTATATGAAAGCTTTCCTGCAGATTCGTTTTTATCTACTTTAATTTCAAAATCTACTTCGTAATCTTTAAGAGTTCCGTAATATTCGGAAATTGTCTTAAAATATGCGCTCGCTGTAGTTATACTCTGTGCAAAAAGCTGGCCGGCAAAAAGGGCAGCAACAGCTAAAAGTAATTTTTTCATAGAAAATATTATATAGTATTCTCTATCTCCTTACAATGCTGTTCTCCCTTTACAATTTCGTAGAATTCCTTGCCATCCATTGTTTCTACATCTTTAAGACGGTCTGCAATGTACTCAAGCAGGGCTTTATGTTCACGGAGCAAAGCTAATACGTGCTCGTAACGCTCATTCATTACGCGGCTAATTTCTTCATCAATAAAGTTCTGAGTCTGCTCAGAGAATTCGCGGACAAGATTAGGTTCGCCGCCACGGTTACCAAGAACGCCTTTTCCAAGTGTCATGTTCTTGAACTTATCGCTCATACCATAAACTGTAATCATATCTTTGATGATTGCGGTTGCACGGGCAATATCGTTTGAAGCGCCTGTAGAAATATCACCAAGAACAATTTCTTCTGCGGCACGTCCCCCAAGGCAAACGTCAACTTCGTTCATCATATCTTTGCGGGTCATGCAGAACTTTTCTTCGTCTTCTTCGCGGTACTGAGTATAGCCGCCTACACCATGGGAACGTGGCACAACTGTAATCTTGTTTACAGGAGGATGATCTGGAGTAAAGGCACCAACCAGAGCATGGCCAGTTTCATGAATAGAAGTAAGGCGCATCTGTTTTTCGTTATCTTTGCGGCTCTTCTTTTTAAGACCAATGCTTACCTTATCGATAGCATCATTAAAATCTTCCATAGTAACCTTCTTGCGGCCATTACGAACTGCAAGAAGAGCAGCTTCGTTTACAACGTTTGCAAGATCTGCTCCTGCAAAACCTGTTGTTCCGTGAGCTACAGAAGTAAAATCAACATCATCATCAAGTTTTACGTTCTTTGCGTGAATCTTAAGAACTTCTTCGCGGCCTTTTACATCAGGCTTTTCTACAGGCACCTGTCTGTCAAAACGGCCTGGACGTAAAATTGCAGGGTCAAGAACGTCAACGCGGTTAGTTGCCGCCAGAACAATAAGACCTTTATCGTTGTCAAATCCGTCCATCTCAACCAGAAGCTGGTTTAAAGTCTGCTCACGCTCATCATTACTGCTGAATCCGTTGGCGCGGCTCTTTGCAAGAGCATCAATTTCATCAATAAAAATAATACAAGGTGCCTTCTCACGAGCCTGGCGGAATAAATCGCGAACGCGGCTTGCACCAACACCAACAAACATTTCTACAAAGTCAGAACCAGAAATACTAAAGAAAGGAACTCCAGCTTCGCCGGCAACTGCGCGGGCAAGCAAAGTTTTACCAGTTCCAGGGTCACCAACAAGCAGAACACCCTTTGGAATCTTTCCACCAATATCAGTGTATTTTTTAGGCTGCTTAAGGAAGTCTACAACTTCTACAAGTTCGTCTTTTGCTTCATCAACGCCGGCAACA
>JAEEGL017351527.1_pt1 | contig 20928 bp, 18 predicted proteins | sample 9134231 | NCBI WGS metagenome assembly JAEEGL01 (sample SAMN16246548, study PRJNA631951) | gut metagenome | biome: gut microbiome; feature: rumen; material: fiber-attached | host: Bos | place: Iran: Karaj | collected 2018-10
CTGGAGTACATCGGCAGGGAAGAGGCGGCAGGCATGGACGAGACCGGCGTGTACATCAACAAGCTGCTGTGCTGGTTCTGGTGCCTGCAGTGCGAGAAGTACTGCTACGTCTTCGCCGACCGCTCTCGCGGCATCAAGGCGTTGGAAGATCATGGCATACTGCCGTACCTGAAGAGGCTGATACTCTATACAGACCGTCACAGCACCTACTTCACGCTGGAGGTCAGCGGACATCAGGTCTGCCTTGCCCACCTGCTGAGGAACCTGCAATACCTCTGCGACATCAACAAGGAACAGAAATGGGCGAGGAATGTGCAGCAAGTGCTGCGCGATGCCATACATACATGGAATGAAAGCAAGTGCGGAGTACCCGGGACGGAGGTCAGGAAGTCCTTCGAGAAAAGGATAGACAGACTGCTTGACCAGGACGTAGGCCACTACGGAAAGGAGTTCCAGACTCTGCAGAACGGAATAATCCTGTGCAAGGACTATCTCTTTACTTTCCTCGACCATGAGGGTGTACCGCATCACAACAACAGCAGCGAAGGGGCTATCAGAATCCTGAAGGTGAAGACCAAGGTCTCAGGCGGATTCAGAACACAGGCAGGTGCTGACCAGTATGCATGTTTTCATTCCATCCTCGAGACTGCAAAGAGAAATGGTAAATCAAAGTTTGGAACGCTTTACCAACTAATGATTGAGGACAATCCTGACAGTAGCTTTATCGAAACTATCACTTCTTAGGAGGTACGATTGGTATCCCCTAAGAAGTCATGGGCATATGACTGAGCAGTTACAAGTTGCCGACGAAAATGTTAAGGATTATTAAATTCCAAAGATGAGTCGGAACCAGACGACTGAACGAAAAAAGAGGTTTATAATAAAACAAGAGCCAAGCAAGTGAAAAAAAGATAATAAAAAGAATTTAATATTTAATGTAAAGTACTTAAATTCAGTGATTTAAATAAAGTTAAGAACACTCGATTTTGTCTTAAATAATCATAGTTGTCCAAGATATTCTCTCTAATTTTGTAAAAGAAAACAAACAAATTGAACGATAATGGTAATAAAACTAAGAAAGAATATCTTTATAATTATAGTAACTTTTTTCGTTACGTTCCTTGTTCATGTTCCGTCTTCACTCCATATGTTGTGTACGTGTGAACAAAGCAAAACAGGAAACAATGAGCGCTATGAAAGATTTCAATTTTCCTGCTTATCTGCTCCATTTCAATATGCCCTGAACAGACAATCTTCTTCCCTACAGGATCAAGACATGTTGCTGACAGATTCGGATGTGGAGAATGCACAGGGAGTATATGAGTATATATACCCTCAGCATCAGATTGACATGAAGAACACATACCAGACCGTTATGAATGAGACAAGGAAAAATCTGGAAATTACCCTAAGTCCATAATGAAGGAGATTGCACATATAACTGATTGCCAGCATTGCATCAGCTTGTTCCTTTGCACCATTATTCAAAATATTGACATATGGGAAACGAAGAATTGACATTCAATGATCTGCCCTCTACCATAGCGCTTTTGCTTCGTAAAGTCGAAGGAATAGAGAGGCAGATACAACAGATGCAAGACTCATTTGCCAGAACCAAGGATGAAGGCTCAAATGCCCATACGCCCATGAGCCTGACCGAAGCCTGTGAGTTTCTGAAGATGAAACGCTCCACAATGTACTATCATCTGGAAAGAGGCTCAATCCCTGCTACCCGCAAAGGAAAAAACTATATTCTATTCAAGGACGAGCTTCTGAAATGGATAGAGTCAGGCAGGACAAATCCTGTTCCGTTAACAATGGAAGAACAAGAAGAGTCCAAAACGGCTGGCTTCCAGAGAAAAGATGTTAAAAAAAATGAATGAATCAAAAATAAACAATACCTGTGAAGATAGGCTGCACAGAAACAATTTATTTTAGCGGCATTATTTGGAATTAGGTCTATCGTACCAATCGTGTATTTAATAACCATATAACTCAAAGTGTCTATGTATAGAACTACTTTGAATATACTATCAACGAACTGCCTCTCTGAAATGATATTAATTGTCTAATTTAAATTCACAAAATGATGGAACGGAAAAATTTATCCGTGCTCTCTCTTTTTGTGTATTCGTTGCGATAAGCAATGCAAGCCAAAGAAAGGAAAACCATCCCAGGATGAGCTTTGGGATTTGTATGCAAATGCATACACAGCTTTTCAGGAAGAGTTTGTTACAGGCCGCAAGACCTATCGACGGTATGTAGCAGACTTCATTAGCTTCAATCTTCTTATTGACAGTTCGGACATCCGTTCATGGAGGCTGCATTCCATGAACATCAACCGCATGTTCGATTTGCTTTCCAATAGGAAAGATTTAGTCCAGAAGTATTTCACTCGGAACAGTCTGAGCAGGAGAGAAATTGAGATGATGAACCACGAGTATGACACAACCGATATTGTTGTGGACGAGTCCAAAGAACATGAAAATCACGTGGAGTCAAAAACTTCTCTTGTGCTCTCTCACTTTTCAGATCATCAATTGAGCCTCATTGTCGAATCAGCCAATGAGGCTCATTTGTTTGTAACGAATGTGTCATTGGAGGAAATGAGAATGTTCTTCTCATGTTCTCTTAACAGACCATTGCATGTTACGAACAATGGACTTGTCGCATTATTCCTTGACTGCCTGAGGTGTGAATATCTCATTCCATACAACTGGCAAAAGTTGATTGCAGAACATCGGCTGCTCTGCTCGTACAAGAAGATGAAAGTCCTGAACTGTACAGACATCAGCACAAGTCTCAATGAGTACAGGCACCATCATCCTCAAACCATGAAAAAGTTTGAAGGCTTGGCCATGAAACTGAAGGATATGATAGTAATGGAACAGTAAAGCAAGCAAGTGAAGCAGCCGTAGCCTGATACTTATACTGATATTCAGAAGTATCAAGGTTGTTATCACTTGATTATGGAAAAACAGGGCTACCTTTGCCCCCGAAACGAATTATTTCGGGGGTAGCCCTCCTTTTGTATAATAAAATGACACAAGATGAAAAAGGACAAGATTGAATATGAGATTTTAAGCAAGCGTATTGAATATCTCTCAGAGAAGCTAAACTCGCTGGAGGGTTTCTTGAGCTTTGACCCTGAAGATATTCAGAAGAGAGTGAGCAAGGTTGAGGCCATTCTGTTCTCAAGCAAGGATATGCTCACATCCGCGGAAGCCTGCTATTATCTCGGCATCTCCAAGAGTCTATATATAATAATGTAGATGAGTCGCTCCATCAGATTCTGAAAGACGAGACACTGTTGACGAACAAAGACATCCTCACCGACAGCGAACAGGGACTGCTCCAGCGATTCAACACGGGGGCTGAGGAACTGTCGCCCATGAATGCCGAGCGTCTCGTGGAGATCGTCAGCAAGCTACATCAAGGCATCAACAAGATTGCAACCTCGGTGGAAGCACTGCGCACCGTCTTTAATCGTCCGATGACCCCAGACGATGCCATCAAGGCATTTCGTCAGCACATCATCAACATCACTGGAGGCAGCAAGGATGCCAACATCCGTATCATCTTGAAATAAAACAGAGTTTGCGATATGAGCAAGAAAAGCAACATAGACAACCAGCCCGTTCTCTTCGATGCAGAGGAAATGGGGCGTATCACACCCGGCGACATTTGGGAAGAACGAAATGAGCCTGTCACCTGTCTGGGCCGTGAGTTCCCAAACGACGAGGCACGGCGCGAGTTCTTCCGCGAAGAACTGCGCAAGAAACTGCCGGAACTGCGCAAGATAGAAGGATTCCCCATCGGCACGGACGATGACATCATCCGTCTGTCCGACCCACCATATTACACAGCCTGCCCCAATCCTTGGCTCAACGACTTCATCGCCGAGTGGGAGAAAGAAAAGGTGCAACTTGAAAAGGAAGGGAAACGGAAAGCGGACTTTGAGGTAAAAGAGCCGTATGCAAGTGATGTGAGCGAGGGGAAGAGTAATCCCGTATATACCGCTCATACCTATCACACAAAGGTTCCTCACCCTGCCATCATGCGCTATATCCTTCAATATACTCAGCCAGGGGATATTGTCTTGGATGGTTTTGCAGGGACAGGAATGACGGGAGTGGCTGCGGCAGCTTGTTCCAATGGAAGTGATGAGATTGCCACACGCATCAATGGGGAATGGATGAAACAGTTTGGACACAGACCAAACTGGGGTGCTCGTCATGCCATTATCGGAGACCTGTCGCCATACGCCACCAACATTGCCTATTTCTATAACACCCCTGTAAACGTTCGGCAGCTCAAAGCTGAGGTGGAGCGTATCCAGAAGGAAATGGAAGACGAATGCGGATGGATGTACACAACATTGGAACCAATAAAACGTAAGAAAGGGAATGAAACCGTTGTGGAAATGGTTGAAGGCCGAATTAGTTTTGTGGTGTGGAGTGACTTGATGGTTTGTCCATCTTGCGGCCAAGAATATGTGTTTTGGCATCAAGCTGTAGACCATGAACATAAGTGTATGCGCGACGACTTCCATTGTCCGCATTGTCATGCCCAACAGAATAAAAAAACAGCAAGACCTGCCGTAGAGACATATTATGATGAAGCCCTCCAAAAACCGATGAAACGAGTAAAACAGGTTCCTGTAATAGTCGTAGGTAAAGCTGAGAAGAAGAAAATACAACGAGCACCAACAAAGTATGATCTCGAAGTTCTTAAAAGAATAGAGGAAACAAAAGTTGAAGGATTCTTCCCGTCTGATGAATTGCCAGAGGGTTTGAAGACTAGAGACCCAAAAGCAAAATTGATATTTCACATACACCAATTCTATACCAGACGCAATCTTATTGCACTTGCGAAGCTCTATGAGAAAATAGAGAAGTCGCCATTGGCTTATGCACTGAGATTTATGTTTACAGCTATGATTAATCGTTCGACAAATATGAATCGCGTTCATGTGAACAATTATTTCAATGGTGGTGGAGGCTGGAACGGAGGATATTTAAAAGGAACATTATATGTTCCCAATGCCCCAACAGAGACATCAATCTTGGAGCAAATAGGTGATAAACTTGGGGCCATGTTACGTGCTTCTGAGTTACTTGCTAAAGTTCGTCCAAATGTGCAATTTGTTGGTACAGCAGATGCTCTTCAATTAGAGGATAATTCTGTTGATTATATCTTCACAGACCCACCATTTGGCGCAAACATCAACTATTCAGAGTTAAACTCCTTGCCAGAGCCTTGGCTTAGAGTGATAACCAATAATGAACATGAAGCCATTGAGAATCCTTCACAAGGAAAGGATGCACAGCATTATAGGGACACAATGGCAAGATGTTTCTATGAATACTATCGTGTCTTGAAACCTGGCAAATGGATGACAGTGGAATTTTCCAACACAAGCGCTTCAGTATGGAATTCTATCCAGTCTGCCTTACAATATGCTGGATTTGTTGTGGCTAATGTCTCTTCTCTTGACAAGAAGCAGGGCTCATTTAATGCAGTAACAACTACCACCGCCGTCAAGCAAGACCTTGTCATCACCTGCTATAAGCCCTCCGATGAGCTGTCATCGCAGTTTGAGTTGCATATGAACAGGAAAGATGTCGTTTGGGACTTCGTTCAGGAGCACATGGAGCATCTGGCCGTCCATGTGGAGAAAGGCAGCAAGACCACAACCGTTATTGAGCGCAGTCCGAAGATACTCTACGACCGCCTTATCTCGTACTACGTGCAGCATGGTCTGCCCGTTCCGATGGATGCTCAGGAATTCCAGCAAGGACTGCGTGAGCGATTTGTGGAGCGCGACGGCATGTTTTTCACTGCCCTGCAGGCTAAGGAATACGAAGAGAAGCGCAAGCATACCGACGGCTTTGCTCCAATGGGCATCATCGTGAGCGACGAGGCCAATGGCATAGAGTGGCTGAAGAACCAACTGCGCGAACAGCCCAAGACCTACCAGCAAATACAGCCCGAATGGATGCAAGCTATCAATGGACTGCGCAAGGGCGACATCCTGCCCGAACTGAAAACGCTTCTTGAAGAGAATTTCATCGAGGAACCCGATGGCCGATGGCGACTGCCCAATATACAGGACGACGTGGACAAGAACCTGCTACGCACCAAAGCTCTGTTGAAAGAGTTCAACCTCTACAAAGAGCAAGCCCTGAAGCCGAAGGCTAAATTGAAGGAGGTACGTGTGGAAGCCCTCCGCGCCGGCTTCAAGCAGTGCTACATCGACAAGGACTTCCAGACCATCGTCACTGTAGCAGAAAAAATTCCCCAAAATCTGCGTGATGAGGACGAAGTGTTGCTCCAGTTCTATGATATAGCAATGAATAAACTGTAATTATTCTTGGTTGTATCACGAATTGAGACAAGGCAGCACTAACTTTGCTAATTAAAACTGTAGAATATGAAGAAATTCTCTCAATATATCTGGAACCTGTATAAGGAAAGTGCAGATGGCCAAGAAGCCATCTCGATGTTCCGTGCTGCCTATTCACCAACTTGCACCGCAGAACAGCTACTTTCGCTTGCCAAGAAGTATGACGATAGGCTTTTTATCAATAGCGGAGTAGATAATGACGAAGAAGAAATCGCATATCTTAATGAAGATATTGTATTCTTTAGCCGTGCTCTAAGCGATGAAAGTAAAACTCTGATCGCTAGTTGCGACCAAGAAAAAGAGCTGTTCTTCCGATGGTTGATGAAGGGAAATGTTGGGATTGAACCAGAGTCGGCATATGAAGATATACCCCAGAATGTTTTTAAGTCTGCGTTATATGGGCTAATCTTGACTAGCTGGGCTGTCTATAAAGAACTTCCTGAAGCATTCATTCCCAACCTGTTCGCGTTCCAGTTCCACTATCTTGTCCGCTTTGCCCAACAGTATGAAATAGACCTCCCAAGTGTTCCAAGCAGGAGTGCCTATAAAGACCGTTGCTGGTACTATGTTGAATTGAACAAAATCCTGTTGGAATATGCTCGCCTGAATGGCATCACGAAACCAGAAGAGATTTGTGCCTTTTGGTTCGGACTGGCTCTGCCGCTTGCAAAAGAGTCTATTGAGGAAGACCGTAAAGAACTGCCACAGATTCCTGAGAACGCATGGTTACTTGTGGGCAACTACGGAACAGCAGAGAAAGACATGACAGAGGGCTTCTGGCAAGCCAATCCGATGACATGCCGGGGAGATGTGATGATTTTCTATGAGAAGTCACCCGTCATGAAGGTTAATTCTGTATGGAGAGCCTTGGATGACGGAGTAGCAGACCCGTTCTTTTTGCGCTATGGTTATACAATGATAGGCCAAAAGATAAACATCCCAGAAGATCAGGCCATCAGCTTCCAGGATTTCAAGGATAGCAAGTATTTCCAGGAAAGAGATTCCAAAGGCAACTTTGTCAGCAAGAATTTCCAAGATTGCAGTGGATGGCCCGTGTCATACAATGATTATGCCGAAATCAAACGAATGCTCAAAGATAAGGGATTTGACTCCAACGTGTTGCCGTCTCTGTATGAGCCTAAAAATTTTTCTGCCGAAGCCATCACTAGTGAAGATGATGTTTATGAAAAACTCGTTACTCCTCTTCTTGAACAGATGGGTTGGCAGAAAGGAAAAGACTTTGAACGAGAAGTGGAGTTCGCCGCAGGGCATACGACCACTCATCATGTGAGCAATAAACGACCTGACTATTGCCTTCACATCACAAGAAAAGGCAAGAAAGTAAGTGCCAAGGTCGTGATTGAGGCAAAAGAGTTTTTCAAGAACACGACACAACTGGCAGAATGTTTTGACCAATGCGAAACATATGCAAACTGGGGCAAGGCCAAAGTGCTTGTCATCTGCGACAAGTTCTCCATCTATGTGTATGAACAAGACAGGAATGGTTTATTCGACAAAGAGCATCACAAAACAAGATTCCGTTGGGCAGAACTGAGCAACCACGATAAATTTATTGAACTTAAAAGGAAACTTGACATCTAAATATAAACAATATGGCGAAGGATTTAACAACTTCAAAGATAAGCCGGCAGAATATACTGAATAATCCTGTTGCACTGCCCCGTATTCGTGAGGCATTAGACATAAAGCCTCTGGAATATGAGGGCGTTCTATACTTGACGAGACAGATGGTTGCAGAGTTCTATGAAGTAGATCTCCGCACAATCACCAACTGTCTTAACGCCAACGAGGAAGAACTTAAGAACAATGGCTACAGGGTACTTAAAGGTAGTGAGTTGAAGTCATTCAAGGATAAATTTGGTAAGGAAATCGATTTCCCTACCAAAACGACGGTGTTGGGAATCTTCGATTTCCGTTCATTCCTGAATGTTGGTATGTTGTTGACTACCAGTGAAAAGGCAAAGCAGGTGCGAAGCCTGATGCTGGATGTTGTGATTGCTGTGGTCAACGAGAAGACAGGTGGCGGAACCAAGTATATTAACCGAAGGGACAGAAACTATCTTACTTCTGCGGTGTCAGAAGAAAACTACCACCAGAAACTGACCGATGCCATCCGTGACTATGTGGATGGGCATAAGACCTACAAGTATTCCACCATCATGGACATGATTTATAAAGCCGTGTTCTGTGAGAAGGCTAAGGAGTATAAGAAACTGCTCGACCTAAGCGAGAAAGACAATCTGCGTAGAACGCTTTACGCCGAGGTCCTGGTGTCGGTGTCTGCCTTTGAAAACCATGTGGCAGAGACCATCAAGGCCAAAGCCGCAGAAATGGGAATCGTAACCGTGGAGGAAGTTGGGCAAGCCATCAAGGAATTGTCTGCCATGCCTTTTGTCAAACCTATATTGGAAGATGCCCGAACCAAGATGGCATCGCGCGATTTTGCCCTGCGTGACGTGTATCACGACAATATTGCCGAGTACTTGAAAGCGGTTTCGCCAGAAGAGTATGAAAAGTTTATCGGAAGTCAATCAGTCGATTTTGATCATCTTCTTGATGAAAACAAAGCCGTTCTTGACCGTCTAAAGCAATAAAGGTATTTGGTTATGGCTAATCTGACATATATTGACTACGACGAAGCACTCAGCATCTATTATAAGACGGTGGAGAAGAGTGGCGGAGGCATGGCTGGAGTCCGCGATGAAGGTGGCATCAGGTCAACTCTTGACTTTGTGCAGGATGACCTGTACTATCCTGAAATAGCAGATAAGGCTGCTTATCTGATGTATAGTCTATGCAAAGGACACTATTTCGCAGATTGCAATAAGCGCATTTCCATCACCTTGACGGCGAATTTCTTCTTGAAGAACGGGTATATGTATCTTCTCAAAAACTTCATGGAGGAGATGGAAGCTATCGGCTACCATGTGGCTGCAGGCCATATTGACCGTGATTTGCTGACTGAGGTAATGCGCTGTATCGTTAACGATGAAGACTACAGTGAATCTATCAAGATAGAACTGATGGAAGCAATGAGTCAAGATATCGGTTTCTCAGATGACGAAGAAGAATGATGAATGAACTGATAAGAAAGATAGTGCAGAAAGTGACGGTGGACTACCAGCGTCTGAGCATCGTGAGTAATCCTGATGAGGTGCTTACACAAGATGATGTGCGCAATCTTCTTTACCAGCAACAAGGCATAGAGGTCGTCACTGGCAGCAATCTACGTTTGCGGACTCATTTTGAGCTAACATATAAGAGCCAGCCAGAAAAGCGTTTTCTGTACGTATGTTCTTCCCCTGACACTTTGCTGGCCGATATGCGGCAAGAAGCGTTTGTCTGTGATTTCAATGTTGCTGATGTCTTTCCGTTGTTTGCCGATAAGTCCTTGCTCCGCAATCAGTCGTTCGAGACACTTGATGAACTTTACAGGCAGACAGCAACAAGGCGTGTTTCACTTGCAGAAGGTAAGGCGATTATTGGCAACATTATCCAAGAACAAGAACGACGGGCGAAAGAGTCTGCCGAGTACTGTCTGGGACAACTGACACAGATAGAACTTGACTGGAGAGACAGCAAAACAACGATGGAAGCAATTTCCAAAGTAGTTGTAAGTGCCATCCTACATGGCGTTTATCCACAGATAGTACCTGCCATTGATGCCATCAACCAGACCTTTCAGAAATGGATAGACGGAGAATACTTTGCCACGCTTCAGAGCAACCCACTGTTGCACCCCAAAAGCGTGAATGGAATTATGCCACATCTAAGCAAGAAGTATGGACGTGCCGATAAAGTTGCTCTTTTGGTAGTAGATGGTTTCACCTACTGGCAATATGCCATCCTGAGAGATGCACTATATAAAGATGGCATCACAACACTTGACGGATGTACGCTGGCATGGTTGCCCAGTATCACTATGCTTTCACGTCAAGCTATCTTCCGAGGTGGCGTACCGCAACAGGACTACAAACAAAGTCCCGAGAATGAGCGAAAATTGTGGCAGGCATTCTGGCAGCAACAGGGATTCAGCAGCTTTGAGATACAATATATAAGCGACAAAGATGAGTTTGCCATCAATGAGGGTGTTAAGCGTCTTGCCATCGTAACGGTGGAGATGGACGAGAAGATGCACTCATCTACCGACAACAAAGACCTAATGTCGCTTACCGAGAATTGGTGTCCTCGTATTGCAAATAGGATTAAGGCCGTTACCAGGGCTGGCTATCAGCTTTACTTGACAACTGACCACGGCAGCACATTGTCGTATGGATGGCGACCATTGACACAAGTAGAATCCGTGTTCCTTTACAAAGACGGTAGTCGAGGGAAACGGCATCTAATCTATAACAACAAAGATGAGCAGAGACGGTTCGTAGAACAAAACCAAGAACTGCCATTGCTACAACATGACAACTGGCTTGCCATCAGGGATGACAGCTGTTTTGCAAGAGAGAACACCACAATGATAACCCACGGCGGTAGCCATTTCATGGAGGTGGTTATACCATTCATAAAAATAGAGAATACATAATAATGGAGAAAAAGATAGGAGCGATACAACAAGGAGTGCCTTCGGCAGAATTGGAGATGGCCTTGACGGCGTGGCTCGATGGCGATTTCTCACAATCGTATTGTATGGAGATTGCCTCACGCCTGTCAACAGGTATTGCCAGACAAAAGAAGATCGCCACTACCATCAATGCTTTAATGCTTCGTAACCCACTCATGCCTTACCTTGAAAATATCAAGGATGAGGTACGCACTATACTGCGTGAACAGCGCAGCCGCCCACTCTTATTCACGGCTATCACTTGCGGAGTTTTTTGTTTTGCTTACGATGTGACAAGTATCATGGGCAAATACTTTCATGCGGAAGACAGCCTTGCTAAAGGGTTTATCCGGGAGAAGGTAAGTCAGATATATGGCAACAATAGGACTGTAGACATTGCCCTAAAAGCAGTCATACCAATGCTTGCCAGTTTTGGCATGATAGAAATGACAGAGAGTGGTGTCTATACAATCAAGAAGCAGGAAAAATATTCTGAGGTTGCACTTGCAGTCTACAAGCAATCGTTTCTGCTGAACAACCCAACTTATAGTGACAAAGACGATATAATGTCTAACCCTTACTTTGAATTTATCGACAAAAAATTATAATACTCATGGCTATGCACTTTGACACATTAGAAGCCTATTTGGCTTTCGAGGCTCAGTTGCGAAGTTTCGGACAAGAGCCAAATGCTGAAATGCTTGCAGAAAAGGCAAGATTAGAGGCAGCCCAGCATGTGAACGAAGATGAATACATCTTCGGAACAATGGCAGCAAACAACAAGTTTATGACACCTGAAAAGGAGAAAGTTGTGCGTGAAATGACCGACCAACTGATGATGGAAGGTGAAAACGCCACCCAGCCCTGTCTTTTGTTAGGCAAGGTGCAATGCGGTAAGACTGACACCTTTGAGAATGTTATTGCTTTGTGTTTTGACCGAGGAATCGAGATTGCCATTGTGATGACCAAGGGAACCAATATGCTTACAAATCAGACGATAGAACGTTTGAGCAAGGACTTTGGTTATTTCAAAGATAATAACACCTACGGACAAAAAGTAATAGTAAAGATATATGATGTACTTGACCTCTACAAACGTGGTGGTTTAAGTGACTATGAACTAAATGACCCAAAGCGGAAGTTTATCATTGTCTGTAAGAAAGAGGACACCAACTTGCGCTATCTCAATGACCTTTTCTCATCTAATGATAAAATGCGCCAGAAGAAGGTGCTTATATGTGATGACGAGGCAGACTTTGCCAGCCATGCTTATTTGCAGCGCAAGGGAGAACTTTCACTTTTGGCTATTGCCGAACAGATTGAACAACTGAGAAAGCAACCTCGTTTCTGTCGTTATATGCAGATTACGGCAACGCCATATTCCCTCTATCTACACCCTGATGGCACTGTACAACTGCGCGAGGGAAAAGAGGCGCAGGCCTGGTTGCCAAGATATACGGGCTTGGTTCCCATTCATGATAGATATATTGGTGGAAAGCAGTATTATATCGATGGCGAAGAAGGCGAGGTTGATGAAAAAGGAGTATTCCATCCTGCTAATATGTACGGATGCCTGTATCAACCTGTAGATGACATTTGTATAAGCATTCTGTCGGCCCGCAATGAATTCTATTTGCAATCGAAGGCTCATTCTAATAACCTCGATTCCTTGAATTATGCAGTTGTCAGTTATTTGTTTGCAACAGCTATCCGTGTTATACAAGAAAAAAAGAAAAATCCCAATGGCCAAAAATATAAGTCAAGTTGCCTGATTCACTGCGAAGTAAACAAGATTAAGCACAAATGGCAGGAGGAATTGATCTCCGAAATAATTAATGATGTAAAGCAAGCTGTTCTTGAAAAGGGTAATTCAGACTTGCATATTCTTGACCTCGAATCTGATGCCTATAATAGTCTGAAGCTCAGCAATGAACTTGGAAACAAGCAACATCTAATAAATGAGAAGTTTCCAACTTTTGGAGAAGTTGAAGCAGAGGTGAAACGAATATTGGAATACAACGACTACATTATCAAAGTGGTTAACTCTGAAGAACATGTAGCTTCGATGCTTAACGAAAAAGGCCAATTACGATTGGAACAGACATTGAACTTCTTCATTGGTGGTTCAATTCTCGACCGAGGTATTACAATAGACAATATGCTTTGTTTCTTCTATGGTCGAGACCCTAAGAAGTTCCAAATGGACACCGTGTTGCAGCATGCACGTATGTATGGCGCACGTGACAAAGAGGATATGGCTTGCACACGCTTCTTTACAACGCCAGAAATCTATGATGTGCTGAAGACCATCAACATCTTTGACGATTATCTCTATCGGTATCTGAAGGCGCATCGAAATTCTGTTCAGTCTAATGACTTTACAAGTATTGTTATTGGATATGACAAGCGAATCAGTCCAAGTGCCCAAAATAAGTATCTTCCTGCAAATACCAAAGTATTAAAGCCGGGCTTACGTACCTATCCTGTGGGCATGCAAACAGTTGAACCGGCAGAGAATGCTCCAATCATTCAAAAGATTGAAGACATTTTGCAACATGTTAAGGAAAACAGTAAGCCGAATAATGACGGTTTCTTCTTGATGCATTACAATGATGTGGTTGAAATCTTGTCGCTCATTCGTGACTCATATACCTATAAAGAAGAATATAATAATGTGGGCATGGAATGGGATATTAATGAAATGGTGACACCACTCGAACACCTTACGTATGATACCGACGGCATGGTGCTTGTTGCCGTGAGAGACGACCGTAATCTGAGTCGTGAGCGTGAAAATATTTACGACAAGCGAGGAAGGTTCATTGATGCCCCAGAGGCTGGCGGTGAAATCAATATAGACCGAGCCAATGCTGTTGATCGTCCGGTCCTCGTTCTTTTGAAACAAAATGGTTTAATTGAACTGGGATGGCGTGGGACTGCATTCTTTTGGCCAGTTCTCACTTTGCCTGAAAATACGGAAGCTGGTATTTTTACCATCAATGGTAACAAGAAGTTCCGCAAGGGCAAGAAGCAAATTCAACTTGACAGCATAAACCATTTCCCAAAGGACGAAGTCGTATCGCTTACAATCAATAAAGACTTATTCTTTGACATTCTCCTTGGTATTCGCAAAATCAATTGGCGTGACATTAAGCCTACTACAGTCAATACCTTCTTGGAAAAAGACTTGATGGGTAATTTGATTCTTGTAGAAGGAACAGATCCAGACAAACACTATGACTTATCATCTGTGAACGACAATGTTTTCCCATACGAGGTCAAGAAATACAAGTATGTTCACTACAGGACATCAATGGATTTCAGCGGCAGTCAGGCTATTATCAAGCTCGATGAAAACAACCCATACGAAATGAGCTGCCAGCCATTTGAACAACAGGACATTGTGTATTCCGACGAAAATATAGGAAGTGAAAAGTCGGACTGGTCGGCTGGAAATTGGTTTATTGGTCTACATCTGGATGAAGTTCTTGAAAAGAAATTGTCTATTGAAGACCAGGAAGCCTTGAATCTCTATCAGGAAGAATTGGCTAACTAAACTGAAGAAGAACAGAATGAGAGCAACACTTGAATATATCAAACAGAAGTTTGACGAATACAATAAACTGATGTTTGAGGGGAAGTTAAAACCACTTCCCTTCAAACTCAGTAATGCCAAGTCGTTCCTCGGTGCTGTATTCTTTCAGCGAGAGAAGAATCCTGATGGCACTTGGCATTACTATGGTTTTGTTTTCAAGATAAGCACGGTTATGGATTTACCAGAGGATGTAGTTGAGGATACGATTATCCACGAAATGATACACTACTACATCATGAGTAATCAAATGCAAGACTCTGGGCCACATGGAAAGCTCTTTATTGCTAAAATGAAAGAGATAAACATGAAGTTCAACCGCAACTTGTCTGTCACTCATCATACAACCAAAGAAGAGCAGGACAGTGACCAGAGAATACAACAACATATTATCTGCGTTTCCCGTTTGAATACAGGAAAACGCGGTGTTACAGTTGCAACAAAATCACGTTTGTTCGATCTTTGGGAAGCCATGCCAAACTTCCCCCAAATGTCAGAATTGAAATGGATGCTCTCTAACGACCCTTATTTCAATCGTTTTCCTAAAGCCACTAAGCCGGGTATCTATTTTGTTCCGTCGGAAGAACTGGAGGAACATTTGAAAGATGCCAAGGAACTCATAAAACAAGGTAATTCAATTAGAATTAAGAAGTAGTATGAATATCGACGAAAAATCAATCAAACGAATAAACAAAAGACTGGAACCTTTTGGTCTGACAGTTGAAGATTTAACAGAAGAAGAATTGGTTGAAGCCAAAAGGAGTTTAAGACCATATCACACTGACGGTTTCTTCTCAAGTGATGTGGTGTTAAAGAAAGCACTTATGAAAGGCATTAAGCGACCTAGTAGATAATACCAAATAGAATAACTCTTAGCAATGCAGTCATGAAAACTCCCGCTAAATTCAAGGAATATATCTGGCTCGTAAACACTATTAGACGAGCGCGGCGTATAACGCTGGCTGAAATTAACGAAAGGTGGTTAGAGACAGATATGAGTGGTGGTGTGGAGATGGCAAGAGCCACATTCAACCGTCATAAAGATGCCATAGAAGATATTTTTGGCATCTATATTGACTGCGACAGAAAGAATGGTTACAAGTACTACATTGGCAACGAGAGGGTACTAAGGGAGGACTCTGTACAAAACTGGATGCTCTCAACGATGACAGTAAACAATATTGTCAGCGAAAGTCTTTCTTTGCAGAAACGTATTCTATTGGAACCAATACCATACGAGGGGAATTACCTATCAATGGTGATAGAAGCGATGAAGCGTAATGTGCGCATTGCCATCCAATATCGAAAATATGGCGACCAGGAACCTCGTAACTTGGACTTTGAGCCATACTGCTTGAAACTATTCCGCCAACGATGGTATGTACTTGGACACTTCCATCGAGAAATGTCACAAGGTGAAGACATTGACTACTTCGGAATGTTTTCGTTCGACCGAATCATAAGGATGCAACTCACTGATGTCAAGTTCCAAATGGACGAAGATTTTGATGCAGAAGCTTTCTTCTCAGAATGCTATGGAGTTTTGGTTAATGATGATACGGAGCCTGAACATATTGTGATTCGGGCCTACGGTTATGAACGCTATTATCTGGCCGACCTACCTATGCACCATAGCCAGCATGAGATTGGCCATAATGATGAGTATTCAGACTTTGAACTGTTCATTAGGCCTACTCCCGATTTCGTAAATCATCTGATTGGACTTGGCAATCAAATAAAGGTTTTATCTCCCAAATGGGTGGCCGAGGAAGTGGCACACTTGCATTACGAAGCACTTTTGAACTACGAAAATGACGAATAATTGAAAATATTCTCCACCTGTCTCACGATTTGAGACAGGCACCCACTATCTTTGCATTCAAAAGGCATAAGAGCCAGATAGAAATATTAAGTATAACTCCAAAAATAATAAGGTTATGAGTGTTTGTGTAACTATCAGAACGAAGAAAGAACTGGAGCCAAAACAGATATTTGATGCTCTGGTTAAACGTGGTGAAGCAATTATGGTAACATCAGACAGCTTTCCATGTCTGAAACTTGGTAGAATGCAACAGGCATTGCGCGGAATTGAAATCAACCAAGAGGATAATGGGTATGAGGTAAGGATATGCTCATTAGCCAACAGGTCTGACCATGAGCTTTATGGCGTTACCATAGACACCTTGATAAAACTTACTAATGGCCATGCTTTCTTTGAAGATGAGGACGAAAGCGAGGTGACCAATCCTCTGTTGGAATTAGGACAAGAGTGGATCAATAGAGAATTGGAAAGTGGATTCAATGTAAACTGTGCGCTCATGAAAAGTTATGGCAAGCCTATCATTATGTATGGCCTATTTCATGAGTTTTGTTTCGGCCCAGTATTGGCAAATTCCTTCCATGTGGATCTATATGCTAACACCACGGATGGAATGGAGGACATGCTTAATTATCTGACAGATATGCAGTGGACTTTTGCCGATAAGGAAGATACTTCTACTAGATTGGCGATATCCAACCCAAATGATGAAGATGGAAACTCTCTTTCTGTTTCTTTGATAGCGGCAAAAAACAAACGTGTTAAGGATTTCGATTTGATTTCCTATGCAGATGTGGTCGCCCTGATGGACGAAGAAAAAGATGGAAATGAGATAGTCATGATACACATGGCTGACCTGAAGAACGTTATACCGCAGAAAAATTTCTACATGATTGATGACTATCAGTTTGCTAAAGAAGGAAAACTGACTTATAAGGCTTTCAAGGAAATGCAAGAACGTGCCAAACTGTTTCAGGTCGATGATTTGCATTATAAGCCATCCTTCCCAGGCAGTGGATATGATGAACAGCAAAACACTTTCGTGCTGATGTGGAACCCGGCCATATCAAATATCAAATTGAACGACCATGTTTCATCTATCCATTCGTTTTTGCTAGAACAATTCAGCTGGAGTGTATATGAACACGAAAAAGCGAAGAAGAACGATCGTTTTATTATGGTACGTGTAGGTGATGGAAAAACAGGTGTGGTGATGAGTGGCATCTTCGACAGTAATCCTTATCAAGCCGATGATTGGAGTGGTAAGGGGCGTGAAGTATATTATATGAACATGCAACCGAACTTCATAGCAGACCCAGAAAACGCTCCGATCATTCCTACGTCAGAACTACAGTCTGCAATTCCTGATTTCGATTGGACAGGTGGACACTCTGGCCGTATGCTCAATCAAAAACAAGCCACAATCCTTGACAAACTTCTATGTAAGTATTTTGGCAAGATTGCGAATCTGATTGATGGTAAGACCATCAATGGTATCGAAATGTTCACCTATGGAAGTATGGATGATGAAAACACAAATCAAGAAACAGGAAAGAAGAATACAGAAAGGAAGAAACGACTAGATTTGGATTTGGTTTTCAACGGCATTGACAATGTCGAAATTGTCCTTAAAAACGGCAGGGGTGATGATGTGGTCGATGAGAATGGAGCGACAATTACTGCCAAGTATGTCGGTGGGTGTAAGTTTAATTGTAGAGGTGAAATTGGTCGCACTTCACCTTTGGCAAAGAAATACCTCAACCTCTATGCAGGAATGAATCTTACTACTGTTAACGGTAACGATTATTGGTATTATAATGGGCAGAAACTTTCAGCTTTAAGGAAAAACTAATAGGCTCATTTTATGCAAGATCATTTCAATATAGTTCGAGATGACAGAACTCGAAAGGTTGTCATAGCAATGCTATGTGGGGACATTGACATGATAGAGAAGATGCTCCGGTCGAATAACAACCAGCCTCTTCCTATTGATGAAACGGACAGCTACGAGTTGGCCTTTGCTCTTTATGATGCCTTCAGGTTTGACAAAGAAAAACGCCGTGTCTATACACAAAGAGTTGAAGAAATCCTTCAACTCCATCAGGCTATTTGTCCACATAAAGAACGGAGCTATACGGAATGCCCCTATATCAATCCTCCAATGACACCTTTTTATGAAGAAAAGGAACTTCGTATTTTGAGGGAAGACAACATTGCAACAATTGATATTGCTTTGATGGATAGAAGTCTGGAATTTGACGAAGCAGCCGTTATTGAGTTGTTGAAACAAGGTGCTTGTCCATATTATCTGGATAGGTCAGACCTTATGATAGAGGATGGAGAGCCAGAATATAGATACAATAATATTGCTCCTGCAATTGACTGGCTCAGCGAAGAAATCTTTTTTAGATGGCAAGAAGGAGAATATGATAATATTAAAGCCCCAGAAATGGAGACAAACGAAAAACTATCTTCTGCCGTTGAGGATATTTTCAATGTTGCTGCAAATAACAGGATGCTTTATATCATTGATTCCAATATAACACAAGAAGCCAAAGAAAAAGGCTTACAGCTTATGACTCAATATCTCGGTCAAATATTTCCCATAATGGATTATGAACCATAGTAAAAAACAATGACGCAATGATTACGTATGATGATTGGCTCATGGCACGTGGAAAACTGTTAGAGAAATATGCAAAAAGCAATCATCTATATTTCACGTTTTAGGTAGAATTTATTCATGACAGTAGTTAAACATTAATAATTAAGAGTGATATGAGTACACTGAAAAGTATTTTATTTATCCTGGTTGGCATGGTGTCAATAGGTTTGTCTATCAGCTGTTTCAACGCAGATGATGGTGATTATGTAGAAAAGAATTATTATGGCGGTGATGCGTACACAGGCATCCAACATGCAGCTGCGGAAACGGGCCAAAATGTTAGAGCACTTACAAAATTAGCCACCAAAGGATTTGGGTCAATACTCCTTGTCGGAGGACTCGTTCTCGTTGTAGTTGGTATTCCTTCAAGGAAGAATGGAAAGAGACCTTGTGATGAATCCAAAACTATCATTGAACCAGATTCTCCCCAAACAGGTGTAGTGGAAGCAACAGTTTAATATTCTTTTATACAGTAATATAGCCCTGTCCAAAGTTATGGATAGGGCTATGTCCTTCCCAATACATGCTGCGCAAAAAAGCAATCATTGACCATTGATATTTGATGCGCAAGAGTAAGGCTTCAGCTTTCTGCAGGTGTAGCTTCTGTGACAATATAATCGGACGGCTTCACCATTGTTTTCACCTTGGGACACATGAAGATCTCGTCGGCGCGAATCAATATTTCCTGTCCACAGAAATATCCAAGCTAAATTGACATAGAAGGCTTGCCTTGGGATGGCAGACTCCAATCAAGCAAAGCTATGATGGGGTATTAGGCTGCCCCTCCTTACCGTTGAATGGCTAACGGAGCGAGCTCCGGCGTGTCGGAAACGGATTTCTGGAACCTCACGAAACTGCTGCGATTTTTAACGCTTGGGGACGCTTGCGTCTAACAGTGTTTTGAAAAAACGCTAAGCCTAATTAGTGTTAACTGTTATTAACACGATTTGGAAGGTCACCTTCTGCTGCGCGGAGCAAGCTCATTTGAAGTAAAGAAAAGTCGTTGTCATGGCATCATGCCGTCAGATTTCATTCGTTAGGATGACAGTCGCTCGATGAGATTTCAAAGTCACTACAAACCCCATTGCTTGCAATTTTATCTGGTCAGTCTCCCAAGCCTCGAAAGAAGGCAGGGGAATTAGGCTTCCCCGGACTTTGAAAAAGTGGCATCGGCAAGCCGATTAGACTGACTGGATAAAATTGCCAGAGATTCATCGCTGCCATTCATGACCGACCATGTGTTGGAACTACTTCATGCCAGATTCCATGACCTCTGCTTGCAGATTTATCTGGTCAATTCACCGTCCGATGAAAATCTGAACGGGTAGTGAGCTTCCCGATACTGTAAAAATGTGGCACATGGGCAAGCCCTGTGCCCCGAAGGTCTGAAAAATGACTATACAGGTGGGAACGGATAGCCTTGCCAGCCCATAAGCCTCTACAAAGACTCGAATTTGCCTTCAGGACACGTCAAAATCCTTTTGTGGGCAATCATACCTTTGGGATGGAGAAACCACGAATTCGGGCATTTCTGAGGCTCCTGGGGCTTCGCTGCTTGAACGACAAGACATCGCATCGGTTCCAAGATGAGGACATTCCCGACTGCCTATAGTCGTCAATCTTTGAAAGAAGGGAAAAGGAAAATGAGCAATTGGGATGGTTGATTGTCAGGAAATCTGCCGTGCATCCCCAACCCATTGCCATTGCACGATTTGCTGCGCATTCAACCACATCCGCAAAACGCAAGATGAAGCCACGCTTTGGAGTCGGATTGTATATCCCCTATAGGGCTATACTCAATATAGGGTCATACAACACCTATATCCTTATACATTCATACATGCTATAACCTTATACAGATATACTTGGC
>JAEEGL013868104.1_pt1 | contig 20927 bp, 14 predicted proteins | sample 9134231 | NCBI WGS metagenome assembly JAEEGL01 (sample SAMN16246548, study PRJNA631951) | gut metagenome | biome: gut microbiome; feature: rumen; material: fiber-attached | host: Bos | place: Iran: Karaj | collected 2018-10
CGCATGATGCGTTGCATTCGTTTTGCCACCCAATTGCGTTTCCAGATTGAAGATGAGACGCAGGAAGCGCTTAGTCGTAATGCAGAGCGTATTAAGATTATCTCTCAGGAACGTATTATCGATGAACTCAACAAGATAATGCTTTCGCTTTCGCCTAGCATAGGATTTGTAGAGTTAAGTCGTTGTGGCCTGTTGCCTATCATTTTTCCTGAGTTGGCAGCACTGGAAGGGGTGGAGGTTCGTAATGGTCGTGCGCACAAAGATAATTTCTATCATACATTAGAGGTACTTGATAATGTAGCCGTGAAAAGTGATAAGCTTTTCCTTCGCTGGGCTGCACTTTTGCATGATATAGGTAAGCCACGCAGTAAGCGATGGGAGGAAAAGGCCGGTTGGACTTTCCACAACCATAATTATATAGGACAAAAGATGATAGCTCCTATTTTCCGTCGTATGAAGTTGCCTCTTGATGAGCGTTTGACATACGTTGAGAAGTTGGTAGGTCTTCATATGCGTCCCATAGCTATTGCCGATGAGGAGGTGACGGACTCTGCTGTCCGTCGTCTGCTTTTTGAGGCAGGAGAAGATATCGATGACCTCATGATTCTCTGTGAAGCCGATATAACCAGTAAGAATCAGCAGAAGAAACAGCGATTTCTCGAAAACTTCCAACTGGTGCGTGAGAAGTTGGCAGATCTCCAGGCTCGCGATAATTATCGCACTTGGCAGAATCCCATTACGGGCGAAGAAATTATGGAGACCTTTGGCTTGAAGCCTTGCCGTGAGATTGGTATCCTCAAACAAGCTGTCAAAGACGCTATCTGGGACTCTGTTATCCCCAACGACCATGATGCCGCTCGCCAATATATGCTGCAAAAAGCTGCGGAGATGGGATTGAAGTTTGAAGCCTGAATATAATTAAGGTGCACTCGATGACTTGGTAACGAATAAAAAAGCAGGTTCTGTAAAAAACCTGCTTTTTTTTATTTAACGGGAACGTTAACGGAAACGAAAACTGTTTCTGATGTTGACGTTCACATATTTAATGTATTACCCTAAGAAACTGATGAGGACACCTGCGGCTACGGCAGAACCGATAACACCTGAGATGTTAGAACTCATACAGTAGTTGAGTACGTGATTCTTGGGGTCGTGCTTGGTACTGATACCATTGCAGACACGACTGGCCATAGGAACTGCACTCAAACCTGTTGCTCCGATAAGCGGATTAATCTTCTTCTTGGCGAAGAGATTCCAGATTTTAACCATGCAGATACCACTGGCAATACTGAGGGCAAAAGCGCAGAAACCACCGGCTACAATACCCAGAGTCTGTACGTTGATGAAGGCATCTACCGTCATGGTAGCACCAACGCAGAGACCCAGGAAGATGGTGGCTGCGTTCATGATGCCATTGCTTGCAGCGTCGAAGAGTCGGTTGGTATCGTTTCCAATCTCCTTAACGAGGTTACCGAACATAAGCATACCTACCAAGCTGACGGCTGTGGGAACGAAGATGGCTACAATTGTGGTAACGGCAATGGGGAAGATAATCTTCAGAACACGCATATTCTTAATCTCAAGGGCATCTGGATAGAGTTTGTCCATCTCCTTCATGTTGATGCGTAACTCTTTCTCTGAGCAGAGCAACTTAACAACAAGAGGAATGATAACTGGTACCAATGCCATATAGCTATAGGCTGCGATAGCGATGGGACCCAACAAGTGGGGAGCCAATTTAATAGTGGTGAAGATAGCGGTAGGACCGTCTGCACCACCGATGATACCTAATGAACCAGCCTCCTGAGGAGTGAAACCAACTAGCAGAGCTACCAGCAGAACGGCAAAGATACCCATCTGGGCTGCTGCACCGAAGATAGCCAGCTTCAGGTTACGAAGCATGGGGCCGAAATCGGTCAGCGCGCCAACACCCATAAAGATGATGGGAGGGAGCAGTCCGCTCTTAATGAGAGCGTAGTAGAGGTAGTTCATCAGACCAAGGTCGTGAGCTATCTCATGCAGGGGCATCTCATAAATATTACGCATGGTGGTTACACCATTCACGGTTACAGGTACAAGACCTTCGCTGTTGGCCTGAAGTACACCCATACCACCACCGGGGAAATTTGCAATGAGTACACCAAAGGCAATAGGAACAAGCAGCAGAGGCTCATATTTCTTCACAATACCCAAATAGAGCAAGGTGAAGGCAAGCAGGTACATGACGATGAACAGAGGATTCTCTGCAATGGCAGAGAAGGCTGTCATCTGGTACAGCTTGTCAAGTATGTCATATATCATTTCCATAATTATGCAATCTTAAAGATAGGATCATCTTCTTCTACAGAGTCACCGCTGTTTGCAAGGATGGCTGTGATAACACCAGCCTTATCAGCACGGATGGCGTTGAAGGTCTTCATGGCCTCAATGTAACCCAGTACGTCGCCAGCCTGGACGCTGTCACCCACCTTCTTGGGAGTCTCTGAGTTATCCTTGACTAGGTAGAACTTGCCTTCCAATGGAGCCAGCAGATCCTCGCCTTCGCCAGCAGGCACAGCTGCACCGGCAGCAGGAGCGGCTGTAGCAGCGGGAGCCTCGTTTCCATATGCGATGTTTACCTCGTAGGTCTGACCATTTACACTTACCTTGATAGTTTTGGGAAGTTCAGTACCTGCAGCAGGAGCATTCTTCTTAGCCTTACGCTCTGCAAGGTCCTTCTCGAAGTCAGCCTTGGCTTTGCCGCTCTTGTAAGCACGGTACTGTTCGGGGTGCATAGCCAACTCAAAGAGTTCTTCATTATCCTCTCCGAGTTCCCAACCATTTTCTTGCATCTCTTTCTTGAACTCTTCCAGTTTGTCAGGATAGTGGCTCTGAGGATCGTTGGTTTCAAACTCACGACCTTCAGCCTTAGCCATCTCAACCAGTTCCGGAGCAACAGGACCAGGTAACTGACCGCTCTTACCAAGAATCATATCCCAAATATTGTCGGCAATCATACTCCAACGCTCCTTACCTTTCTCCATCTGGATAACGTTCATCAGAGCCAGATTCTTGACATACTGGGAGAAGGGAGTTACCAAGCAGGGATAACCAACCTTGGGCCATACGTAGGCAACCTCGTCGAAGAGCTTAACCAAGAGCTGGTCTGTTGTCAGCTCGGGTTGATTGTTCTTTACTTTCCACTTATTCAGACTCTTGAGGTTATCCTCGAGGTCGGTCATCAGTGAACCCATCATACCGCCAGGTAGACCGGGCTTAACCAACAAAGAATTGTTGATATGGTTGAGGGCGGGAATGTAGTAGCCCAAGAAGTCGTCGTACATCTCCTGAATAAGTGTACGAGCCTCCATGTAAGCCTCCATATTGATATCCTTTACCTTGAAGCCTGCATCTTTCAGCATTTCCTGAACGGCGATGATATCTGCGTGGCCAGTACCCCATGATAGAGGAGACATGGCTGTATCAATGTAATCGCAACCTGCCTTGGCAACCTCCAAAATGCTGGCCATACAGAAACCGGGACCGGCATGAGAGTGGTACTGGATAACGATATCTTTCTTGATGGCCTTGATACCCTCAACAATCTTGCCCAGTGAAACAGGACGACCGATACCGGCCATATCCTTCAGACAGATCTCGTCGGCACCAGCCTCAATAAATGTCTTAGCCAAGTTTACGTAGTACTCTACCGTATGAATGGGGCTGTAGGTAATACATAAAGATGCCTGTGCAATCATGCCTGCCTCTTTTGCATACTGGATAGAGGGGATAACGTTGCGTGTATCGTTCAGACCGCAGAAGATACGGGTGATATCTGTACCCTGAGCCTTTTTTACAACATAAAATAGTTTGCGAACGTCCTTTGGACAGGGGCTCATACGTAAGCCATTGAGGGCACGGTCCAACATGTGAGTCTGAATGCCAGCCTCATGGAAGGGCTTTGTCCACTCGCGAACGCTCTTATTGGGATTTTCTCCGTAGAGAAGATTTACTTGTTCAAAACCTCCACCATTTGTCTCAACACGGTCAAAACATCCCATCTTGATAATGGCGGGAGCAATCTTTACCAACTGATCTACACGTGGCTGATATTTACCGGCACTTTGCCACATGTCACGGAAGACCAGACTAAACTTTACTTCTTTTTCCATATTCGTTATCTTGATTTTTACCTTATTTCTATCCTGTTACAAAAGCTATCCTCCTCTGTTATATCTTCTTGGCCGAGGAAACGCGTCCTTTACCGCCAGTAATCTGGCTTACGACTTGCTGAAGAATGGCCATCGTGTTGCCATCAACAGAAGCAGAAGATGTTGCAGACTTCTTGGGAGATACTGCTTCTTCTGGAGCAATCTTGTTAACGGCATTAATGAGGAGCTTTCCACCCCAAATGACAATCAGTAAGATAAGGAATACTGTGCTCATGCCAACAATCATGAGCTCAAAACCAATACCTAAATTTTCCATAAATGATACCTTAAAATAAAATTTGCCGCAAAATTACTCAAAAAATCTTCAATTTGAGCATTTTTGCGGCAAAAAGTTAACAAATGGGTGTTAATTTTATTCTTCTTCTGGAAGTTCCTCCTGTTGTGACTCTGGTAAGTACTTGCGGAGCACACGGGCAACACCCACTTTCCATGAGTTTATACTGTCTTTTTCAAGCTGAAGTGATGTTACCAGTCGGATGACGTGATCGATGGGCATGCGATATCTTAATACACCGCTGATTAGCTTTGCGTAATCCCAATACTCGGGGTTGAATTTCTCACTGAGTCCTTCGATGGTAGTTTTGTAACCACGCTTGTTAATAAACTGAAAGTCGTACCTTTTTTGCCCGTCTCTGTCAATATGTTTGATAATGCGTCCACTGGTAACGCTCTTGGGGAGCGCAATTCCTTCTTCATCATCCATCAGACCTGTGAATATCTCGTATGGAAGGCCTTCCAACAATCCTACAAAGGCAACCCATTTTTCTTTCTTGTTTTGGAATCTTACCACATCACACTCCAGAATCTCTGGGCGTGTCTCAACAACAGAAAGTATGGGAGCACTGTCGGGCTTGATAAAATCTTGTTGAAGAAGGGTGTTGAGGAATCCCTGTGACATCAACTCGTTATCTTTTTTAGTATAGCGGATATCGGTAAATATCTGAGCCAGTGTCTCTTTGTTGTTGATCTCTACAAAGTGTTTGTTTTCCTCTAATGCCTCTTTATATGCATAAAAGTCGTTTATGGAATGCTCTGTATATGGCTGATATGTCTCGTTATGGACAAATGACGCTAAAGGCAGACGGTCTGTTTGAGCTGGTTTTTCATCTGGCCATCCTACGGTTAAGGTTGCAATGGGGAATACTAGTTTCGGAAGTTCCAAAATCTCTATTATCTGCATTGGCATATAAATGGTTGTTCCTAAGAAACAAACACCTAATCCCTCCTCCTCTGCTAGATTGCAGAATGTCTGTGTGTAAAGGAGGGCATCTGTGGAAGCATTCAGAAAACTGAGCAGGTTGTTATAGCCAGGAATAGCATTGCGGAACTCGCACCAGTCTGTGGTCCTGCGGAAATCAGCACAGATGGTAAGTACCACGGGAGCCTCCGTAACCATCGGTTGGTTGAAGTGTGCAGGAGCCAGTTTCTTTTTCATTTCTGCATTTTTGGTTACCACCACGCTGTATAGCTGTAGGTTGCCCATAGTTTGTGTTCTGGAGGCTTCTTCTAATAACCGATTCAGCAGCTCATCTGAGATGGGCTGCTGAGTGTATTTGCGAATTGTTCTTCTTTCCTTGATGTTCATCTGGTACCTTTTAATATATTTGTCAGCTCGTCAATCTGCTCTTTTAATGCCTTGTCTGCTTTCATCCTGTTCTTAATGGTTTTTATACTATGCAGAACAGTGGCGTGGTTCTTGTTGCCAATGAGAAGACCTATCTTGCTTACCGATAGCTTGGTGTAAATTTGTGCCAGATATATGCTAAGTTGTCGGGCCAATACAATTTCGGCCTTTCTGCTCTTACCATAGATATCTTCTTGTTTAACGTTGTATCTGGCAGAAACTTCTTCAATAATTTTGTCCAGACTGACTTCCTTGTCGGTTGTTTTGGGCGTATGCTTAATGATGCTTTGGGCAAAATCCAAATCTACATCCTTATTATATACTACGGAATACGCCAAGAGGCTATGGATAACACCTTCCAGTTCACGAACACTATTGGAAACGTTTTGTGAGATGTAGTCAATAACATCCTCAGGTATTTCCAGTCCGTCATGTTTAATCTTACTGCGCAAGATGTCCTTACGTAACTGTACCTCAGGCTTTTCTAATTCTGCTAATAGTCCGCTCTTGAAACGGGTGAGCAGGCGGTCCTCCATTCCTTGCATAGAGATGGGGGGGCGGTCACTGGTAAGTATAATCTGCCGTCCGTTCTGGCGCAGGTGATTGAAGATGTGGAAGAAGGCATACTGAGTCTTTTCCATTCCTATCATCTCCTGGATGTCATCAATAATCAGCACATCAATGCTTTGATAGAAGTGCATAAAATCATTGAAGGTGTTATGACGTACAGAATCTGTGAACTGAACTTGGAAGAGGTGAGCACTTAGGTAGAGCACACGCTTCTCGGGGTGAAGTTCTTTCAGTCTTGTTCCAATTGCATTTACCAAGTGTGTTTTTCCTACACCGCTTGGTCCATATATAAATAATGGGTTAAAGGTCTGCTGATTAGGCTTTTCTGCAATAGCTTGTCCGATGCTGCGTGGCAGTTTGTTGCTGACTCCCTCAATAAAATTGTGGAACGTCTGCTTTGGATTCAACTGAGAATCCAAATCCTGTGCTGGACCTACAGCTTGAGTCAGGGTAGGAGATTGGTTTGCCTGACGTTTGCTTGGCTCTGCGTTCTCAACAGAGGGAACGTCATCACTTTCAATCTTTACTGAACTCTTTTTTACTACCTCTACCTCATATATCAAACTTATATTACCACCATATACCCTATTAATAGTAAGATGTATAAGGCTACGGAAATGCTCTTCGAGATATTCATAGAAAAACTGACTGGGAGTATATATAGTCAACTCCTTGGCCTCAACATCATAGGACTTGAATTTCACAGATGAAAACCAAGTCTGATATTGCTGCTCGTTCACATTGCCTTTGATAATCTCTAAGCACTGTGCCCACAATATGCGTGGTGAATTTGTCATTTTTCTATTTTAGGTAAAATGTGTTATATCGTTAGGCTTATTTAGCGAATGCAAAGTTAAGTCTTTTTCACTTTTTGACCAAATTCCTTATTTTAGTTAAAATAGCCTCTTTGCTTATTTAACTTTCTGTATTACAGTTATGAAAGGAATTATAGATAAAGATTCTTTAAATATATGCCTTGTATAACTGTAACTTTTTGTTTTTCAGCAAGAAATGGAAAAAGAACCGTGGTATTATTTTTTTAACGCAAATTATGCGTAACTTACAATAATAAAAGCTCTTATTCTTTTTTGTGTGAAATAGAATGCAAAGGATTGCTTATTTGAACGAAATTAAAATAAGTGTTATTTCTTCTTCCCAAAAATAGAAAAGTGAACATACCTTTTGGGGTTAGCTTTTAGGTCGGTGACAAGGCTGTCTGCACTCTGAACAGTATGGTTCATGTTGTTGTACAGACCTGGGTCTCTTATGAGCAGACCTAATGAGCCTTGTGGGCTTTGTATCTGGTTCATCAACAGGTGTACGCTGCTGATGGTGGTGTTTACGCTGTCAAGGGTTGCTTGGAGATTCAGGCAGTTCAGATGATTGGTAAGTGTGATGGCATTTTCGCCCACCTTGTTGAATGTATTGGTAAGTTGAGGTACATTGTTCTCGAGAATGTAGTTCAACTCCCGTGTACTTTTGTTCAGATTTTCTGTTATCAGTTCTGCGTTTTGAATAATCAGTGGTAGATTTGGATCTGATGTTAGTTTGTTCAGTGTGGCGATGAGTGTGTCTACTCTTGCTACTACCTGTTCTACTTGCGGCATCATGCTGGCAGCCTTTGCCATCATGCCCTGTGAATCGGAACCTTCAATGGTGTCTCCTGGATGGTATGCATCTGTAAGATTGGTGGCAAGTAGCATATTCAGGGTGCATCCGCCCAAAACAGCTTCATCCAGTTTGGCGCTGCTGCCTTTGGGAATGCGCAAGTCTTTGTTGGTACTTATCTCAACCAGTACCGTTCCTGGATGTTCAAAGTCGTAAATTATATCACTGACAACACCCACGTTATATCCATCAGCATAAACATTACTGCTTTTGCTTAATCCTTTGGCATTAGCAAACTTGATGTAATATGTGCTGGTAGAGGAAAATAGGCTCTTTCCTTTTAGAAAGTTAATGCCGAGAAATAAAATGATGAGTGCTATTACTCCTGTGATTCCAATTTTAACTTCTTTCTTCATCTTGGCCTATTTTTTGTATGCGACAAATGCGTTGTAAAGGCTTTTTGCCAATGCTGCAATACCTTCTTTTGAGTTCATGTATTGTTCTTCAACGCGGTTGTTTATATAGCCTAATTCTACCAATACAGCAGGCATACTGGTCCGGGCAAGTACCAGAAGTCCTGCCTGATGTACGCCCCTGTCGGTTCTTTTGGCTGTTGTTCGGAATTGTTTCTGTATTTCTTTGGCGAATCCCACGCTGGCAGCCATGTTTTGATCCTGCATCAGCTCAAAGATAATGTAACTTTCACTGCTCTTAGGGTCGAAACCTTCATATTTTTGCTCAAAGTTGCTTTCCAACGTAATGACGGTATTCTCTCGTTTGGCCACTTCTAGGTTCTCTGCTGCACGGTGCATACCTAATGTGTAGGTTTCTGTTCCAATGGCATTAGTCCCCTTCGTTCCTGCTGCGGTGCTGTTAGCATGTATGCTGATAAATAAATCGGCTTTTGCCTTGTTTGCAATATGGGCACGTTCGTGTAACTCCACAAAGACGTCTGTCTTACGTGTATAGACAACTTTTGTTCCAGGGCAGTTCTGCTCTATTAGTCTTCCCAGTTCCAAAGCAACAGAAAGGTTTATGTTCTTTTCTTTGCTGAAGAATCCCAATGCTCCTGCGTCTTTCCCGCCATGTCCGGCATCTATACAAATGGTGTATGCTTGAGCGCTGACACTCAGGCATACACCTATTAATAATGTGATAATTCTACTCACTTTGGTTTAATTTTTCTGCAAAGATACGATTAAGTGAGCGGAATACAAAATAATTGAAGATTTTTCTACAACTTCCACCTTGCACCTGCCATTATCCAAATGCCTGGTTGGGGGACATTTCCAAGGTCGTAATACTTTTTGTTGGTGATATTGGTGCCTTGGACAAATATATTGTAATGGGGTGCTGTCCATTGCAATTTCAGGTCTAGCGTGGCATACGTATCGTAGCTTTTCAACTTCCCTGCGCTGATGTAGCTTCCTGTTCGGTCTTGTAGCCGGATGCTCCATGTGGCGGCTAGGTGGCTCCATATTTTATGGTTCAGGCTTGCTGTAAATTTATTCCTCAGATATTCCATGGCATAGTTGCTTTTGTAAATATCTGTGTCGTCGTTTCTTTTTTGATAAATGTGTGTATAGCCTAGTGTCAGATTCTTTATCCACGCATCTTTGCCTGTTATCTGGTCAAAATTGAAACGGCCTTCAACTTGCACGCCTATATTGTCCAATTGGAATGCGGCACTGTGGTAGGTGTCTTCTGGTGTGTACATCACCCAGTCAATCATATTGTTACCCCTGTGGTAGAAGGCGCGAATTGTTCCCGTATACCCGTTTCCCTGAAACTGACCTCCTATCTGTACAGAATGATTGTTTTCAGGTTTCAGCCCCTTGTTACCCTCAAGGGTCACGCTTTTGTAGTACAAGTCGGTAAATGTGGGAAGTCGGAATCCCTTATTGTAAGAGAGGGATATCTTCCAGTGGTCATCTGGTTTATAAGCTATGTCCACACCCGGATAAAAGCGGAACTTGTGGTCAACGCTGGTTGTCATGCTGGCCAACAAACCTGCTGATAGGGTCCAATGCTTGAGCAGTATGTTATGTTCTACGTTGAAAGATACCGTTGTGCGGTCGTCCTGTTTTGTGTAGAATATATCATCTTCGCCTCCAACGCTCACATATTGTTCTGGCTTCAGATCCCTTCCTAAGTTGGTGCTCAGAACTCCTTCGTGCCGCATTTCTGCACAAAGGGCAGTCTTTCCGCCCACCCAGTTAAAGTGGCCGCCGGCCTTCAGCCCATACACATCTGTCTGATGAAAGTTTTCGCCAAAGCGCTCGTCCCGAATCAGTTCAAAATTGTCGTAGCTACGGTTCCAATACACCTGCGGCGTAAAATGGAATTTGCCCTTAGTTTCTGCGCTTACCGATAATAGGTAACGTTCGTTCCGTTCAAACTGGTTGGGGTAGGCAGCGCTATAGAATGTATTGGCACCATAGTCTTTCTTGCAGAAACCAAACTGCCAGTCAAGGTTTAGCTGGTTGTTGCTGTAGTCTCCTTGATAAAAGAATTGTCCTTTTCCCCAGTTGCTGTTGGTGGTTCCGCCGTCGCTTCTTCCGCCTCCTCCGCTGATTCTGTTGTTAACACCTTTAATGGTAAAACCGAAACGGGCATCAGACTCTATGGTGCCGAAACTTCCACCTTGTAGTCCTACTTCTACGTTCTTGCCTTCCTCGTGGCGGGTGACAATATTTATGGCGCCGCCAAAACTCTGACCGCCATATACGCGACTGGCTGCGCCTTCGAGTATCTCTATGCGCTCAATGTCGTTAACGCTTACGGGGAAGTCTGCCGAAAGATGCCCTGTCTGAGGGTTGTTGATGTTGACACCATTGAGTAATAGGGTAATTTGTTCAAAGATGCCTCCGTCAATACTTATGTCCGTTTGAATACCAAAGCTACCGCGTTGCCGGACATCTACACCGGTAGCTAACTTAAATAGATCGTTGATACTTTGTACCCCCGCCTGTTCAATGTCCTGGCGAGTGAGTACACTCACGATTCGTGCTGACTGTAATTGAGTCAGCGGTGCCATGGTGCCGCTTACGGTCACCTCGCTCATCTCCTGCTCGTCTTCCACCGCATCTGTTTTGGGGTTCTGCATCTTGGTGGTGCCGGCCATTGCTTCGGCTTGGGCAGCAACACCCAGAGTGGCAATGCTAAGCACACCTATGCGTACTTCCTTTCTCAGACTGGCAAAAGCGCAATAGCCTTTGTGGGCAAACTGCTTCCAAGTGATGGCTTTTGGCTTTCTTGTCTGTTTGTTGTACATTTTGTTAATAAATAATTGATTATAATAAAAACCTTAGGAGCTTGATGTCCCTAAGGTCTTTTTCCTTATACTCTAAACACAAAACTCTAAACTAAATTAATATCATGCCGGCTTCTTTGCATTCTTTGCGCATGTTATCTGGCCAGATACTGGACTGTGTCTCGCCAATGTGAGCTTTGTGAAGAAGAATCATACACAGGCGGCTTTGGCCTATACCACCTCCGATGCTCAAGGGGAGAGTTCCGTTCAGCAAGCGTTGATGGAAGTACAGTTGTTTCCGTTCCTCTTTGCCTTGGATTTTCAACTGGCGTTCCAGGGCCTCTTTATCAACGCGGATTCCCATGCTACTCAACTCAATACTGCGTTTTAGGACGGGATACCAAATTAGCAGGTCACCGTTCAGGCCTAAGAAGCCATCCTCGTTGGGCGTGCTCCAGTCATCATAGTCGGGAGCTCGTAGGTCATGCTCCTTTCCATCGCTCAACTTACCGCCAATGCCCATAATGAACACGGCACCGTATTTTTTGCAGATAAGATCTTCGCGTTCCTTTGCAGTCTTATCGGGGTACATCCTAACCAGTTCCTCGCTATGAATAAAAAATACATCCTCTGGAAGAAAGTGTTTCAATTGCGGGTAAGTCTCGCAGATAAAAAATTCTGTGCGTAAGATAGCGCTGTATATCTTATTTACAATCTTTTTCAAAAAAGCTATGTTTCTGTCTTCTGGCTTGATGACGCGTTCCCAGTCCCATTGGTCAACGTACAGACTGTGTATGTTGTCCATTTCTTCGTCCGCACGGATGGCATTCATGTCGGTTACAATGCCAAATCCTGGGTCTATCTGGTACTCTGCCAATGTTACCCTTTTCCATTTAGCCAAAGAGTGAACCACCTCAGCTGTAGCCTCATTCATATCCTTAATAGGGAAGTTGACAGGGCGTTCTATACCGTTTAGGTCGTCGTTCAAGCCAAGACCTCTTAAAACAAAAAGGGGGGCTGTGACACGGCGAAGTCTCAGTTCGGTGCTTAGGCTGCTCAAGAAGAAGTCCTTTATCTTTTTTATGGCCAACTCTGTCTGCTTCAAATCCAGCAGTGCTTTATAGTTTGTTGGCTTCTCTAGTTTGCTCATTTTGTTTGCGCTATTTGTGATTCTGTATCAAAATTGTGTGCAAAGGTATGAATTTTTGAGCTAAATGCAAAGGAAATGTAAGTTTTTCTTTCTTTTTTCGTTAAAGATTTGTCTCCATTCTAGAGACTTCTGGAACTAATAAGGAAGAAGAAAAAGGTTTGTATTCAAGTTTTTTTATTTTAATATTTGGTGCTTTCGTTAAAACTCTTTATCTTTGCAATGCCTTTATAGCAGAGGAATCCAGTGTAAATCTGGAACTGTCCCGCAACTGTGAGTCTGAAAGGATGAGTCAGAGTATTTGCTACAAGGGCTTCCCGGTACGGAAAAACGCGAGGACGTAAAAAGAACCAAAATTAAAAATAACAACAACAATGAAAAAAAACAGTTTATTCGCAGGCTTGCTTTGTGTAGGTGTAATGTTCACGGCTTGTGAGAGTAACGACCCTGACTTTAATCCTCAGACTCTGGGTGAGGACACTCAGACCGTAACCTTTGAGGGTTCTTATTGGGATGCTTTGATTGATGCTCCTCAGTATGGTGGCAGCCAGTTATATGGTGCAGATGCCAGGAATTATGGATGGTGTGATGTCACTACTCAATTTACAGGTTACATGTCCAATGCATGGGGCGGTACATATGGCTTTGCCGAGGGCGGTAGTGCTATCAGTAACTATATAGACGAGAATATCAGTGAACCACGTGACTACAATGTTCAGTTGGCCGTTCCTGTAAGCAACGGCAGTAAGAACTTCTGTGTAGTTTATTGTGAGGCTGGTATGAAGTTTGCAGACAGTAAGGCTCGTGTTATTAAATCAATGGACTTTATCGGTACTACTTATTTCTTGTCTGTTGCCAAAAATGGCGATGGTGCTGGCTATGCAAGAGCATTGACACAGAAGGGCGACTATTGTAACTTGGAGATTACCGGTTATAAGGCTGGTGAGGCTACAGGTTTGGTGACTGTTGGTTTGGCTAAGGATGGCAGCTTCCTGAATTATTGGATTACGACAGACATGACTACCTTGGGTGCTGTGGACAGCCTGAGTTTCTCAATGGACAGCAACGACAGCAGTCCCTATGGTATGAAGGCTCCTATGTATGTTGCATTGGATAATGTGGTGATTAAGAAATAATGCTTTTTCACCCTCTCCCTTAGACAGTGAGAGGTAAATAGATAATCGCAAATTGTCAAATAGTCGATTAAATAAACTCATGCTGCTGTTGGCCTTGGTGCTGATGGCAGCATGTTCTAATTCTGAGACGGTTATAGAACCTGATGGTTCTGGTCCTATCTCCCCCACCAATCCTGTAGTTGATGGCGGTGTGCTTATTTTGTGTGAAGGCTCCTTTAATGCAGGAAACAGCAGCCTCTCTTACTATAATCCCGTAGATAAAACTGTAGAGAACGGTGTTTTTCGCAGGATAAACGATGCCAAGTTGGGAGATGTCGGGCAGAGTATTTGCATTTTTGACGGAACCATTTACATAGCCGTGGAAAACTCGGGTGTTATATGGGCGTTAGATGAGAAGACTTTTAAGGTGAAGGGGCGACTGACTGCTACGGCAGACAATAACATTATCAATCCCCGCTATATTCATAAAGTCTACAAGGATAAAGCTTATGTAACAGATCTTTATTCTCCCTACATCAATATCTTTGACCCACAGACCATGCAGTATAAGGGAAGCATAAAGGTTGATGGCATCACCATGAACGATTATTCTTCTACAGAAGAGATGGTGCAGTTTGGTCGATATGTGTTTGTGAATTGTTGGAGCTACTGTAATAAATTGTTGGTGATAGACTCTGAAAAAGATGAACTGGTAAACACCATCGAACTTAGTAGCTGGCAGCCCAAAAGTATGGCTATTGATGCTGCTGGTAAATTATGGGTAATTACGGATGGCGGTTATAAGATGGAAAGAGAGGGCTTTGGCGATAATATTCCCCATCTTTACCGTATAAATGCGCTGACGCAACGTATAGAATTAGACATCCCTCTTTGTACAGACGAAGCCAACGTCCAGTTGGCCATCAATGGTGCTGGCGAAGTATTGTACATTCTTGACAATGATGTCTATCGTATGAACATTTCAGATGAAACATTCCCCACAGAGCCCTTTATAAAGGCTCCTGTGACCAATGGTAAACGCAACTTTTTGTATGGTTTAGGGGTGAATCCACAGAATGACGAGGTGTACGTGGCCGATGCGGTTGATTACTGTCAGAGCGGTATGGTGTATCGTTATAGTGCCAGTGGTGAATTGCTGGATCAGTTCCGCGTAGGTATCACTCCTAATCATTTTGCTTTCTGCAAGAAATCGGAAGCAGAGATGGAAGATGATGTGGAGGAGGATCTGGTATATAGTCCAGCCTTAGTTGATACCGTCTTTGAGTTCATGCCAGCCCCAGGACATCAGGTCAACGGTTATTCATTAGTAGGCGACTTTATCTTTGCAGGTGCTACTATGCAGGAAGCTTGTCAACGTGCACTTAAACATTTCCGTAAGAAATACATGATAAGTTTGGGCGCTCAAGGTGGCTATGTGGTGGCTGGATTCAAACACAATGTTCGTAATAGTCAGGGGGACTATGATTTGGTTATCAAAGGTAATCCGTTTGATTACCAGTCGGAACCGGGAATCATCTGGGTGATGAAGGATGAAAATGGTGACGGGTTGCCCAACGATACATGGTATGAACTCCGTGGTAGTGAATATGGTACAGAAAATCATACGCTTAATTATGCCATTACTTATTATAAGCCCACAGGCCCCGAGAAAAATATTGAATGGACTGATAATCAAGGGGGGGGCGGTATTGTTCCTTACATGAAGACGTGGAACCAGCATCCTTCTTACTGGCAAGACTGGGTCCCTACCGACCGTGATGCACAGGGACGTGAATATCGTACCTATTATGGCTCTCGTCTGAAGGATACCCATACTTATGAAAATTACTACACCATGGAGCCTCCCTTTGCATGGGGCTATGCAGACAATTGGGGATCCGACTACTTTAAGAACCGTAAGTTTGATGCTGATATGGCCATGGGTTATTATAAGATAAGCAATGCTATGACAGCTACGGGAGAACCTGCTAATTTGGATTATATCAATTTCGTTAAGATACAGACAGCTCAGACGGGCTGGTCGCCTAATTTGGGCGAGATAAGTACGGAGGTATATGGTATTTGGGACTATCATCTGAAGTAGTATGGGGGCATCCTTCCCTTGTAGGGCAGGTGTTATGAAAGAATGAGAAAGGTATTCCTGATTATATTAGTAGTTGTAATTCTTCCCCTGCAAAGAGGAGTTAGAGGGATGCTGTTTGCGCAAGAACGGCAACTACATGAGGTGCAAGTAAACGCCACGCGTCGTATGAAAGATGCGGGGGTGCAACAGACAATACTGGATACCATGGTTTTGCATCAGAATATTGCCCTCAGTATGTCTGAAATACTTACTCAACATTCTACGCTCTTCATCAAAAGCTATGGGCGTGCTACAGAATCTACAGCTGAGTTCCGTGGAACTTCACCCAGTCATACGCAGGTATTGTGGAATGGTATGAAGATAAACTCGCCTATGCTTGGTACTGTTGATTTCAGCACCATTCCTTCTTATTTCATCGATAATGTACGGTTGTTGCATGGTGCCTCTTCACTTACCGTCACAGATGGCGGAATGGGCGGAGCGGTAGATATGCAAACCCTACCGCTCTTTAATCAAGGTTATGCTGTGCAGTATATTCAGGGTATAGGCTCCTATAGCACTTATGACCAGTTCTTGCGTTTTACCTATGGTGGTGAGCGTTGGAGCACCAGTACAAGAGTAGTATATTCCACTTCCAAGAATGACTTTAAATATACCAACTATGATAAGATAGATCATCCTGTAGAGTACAACAAGAGTGGGTACTTCGATGATGTGCACGCCATGCAGGATGTATATTACAATAGTCAAAAAGCTGGTAGATTTGGTGCTAAGCTGTGGTTTACACATAGTTTGCGTGGATTGCCTTTTCTGAGTGTGGATTACAAAGACAATACAGATTTCAAGAACGAGCATAAACAAGATGCTCTCCGCGGTGTACTGAGCTGGGACAAGTCTCTTGAAAAGTGGAGCTTTGGAGCACGTGCTGGTTACGTGTGGCAGGATATAGCTTACGATTATACCACTACACGTGAGATGGTAAACACGGATATTACACATTCCCGTAGCATTAGTCATCAGGGTTACTTTCAGGTCAATGCTGACTGGATGCCACGTTCCAACTGGCTGTTGACAGCTAATGCCTCAGTCTATTACAACCATGTGAAAAGTGAGGATAAAAGTCCCTTTCATGTTGGTGAAAACTACGATTTGGGTAGGGCAGAATATAACTTGAATTTCTCTGCTAAGTATCGTCCTATGAAGGATCTTACTCTCTCGGCTGTGCTTCGTGAGGGATGTTACAAGAACGATTTCGTTCCTGTTGTTCCTGCCTTTTTCGTTGAATATCAGATGCCAGGAATCTCAACCCCCTCTATGGAAGGGGGCTGTGGAAGACTGTTTGTTTTTAAGGCTTCTGTCGCTCGTAACTATCGTTATCCTACCATGGATGATATGTATTTTAAGCCAGGTGGTAATCCCAACCTGAAACCTGAACAAGGTTTTACATACGATGGCGGCATAGAGGGGTTTCTGCAGACCAGAGCCTTCTCGATGAGGCTAAATCTCTCGGCCTTTGACTCCTACATTACAGACTGGATTCTATGGACACCTAATGCTAAGGGATATTGGCAGCCCTCAAACTTGAAGAAGGTACACAACTACGGAACAGAGATGATGGTCACGGCTGAGTATAAGTTACGTAACCATTGGAGGTTTTCCCTAATGGGGAATTATGCCTATACGCCCAGCATTAATAAGAGTGACCAGTTGGCAGATAATGATGCATCATATGGTAAACAACTGGTATATGTGCCTTGTCATTCTGCCAATGTGAATGGTCGGGTTTCGTGGCGTACATGGAGCTTGTCGTACCAATGGACTTACTATAGCGAACGTTTTACCACTACCAGCAATGAGGTGTCTTACATCACAGGTAGATTGAAACCTTATTATATGAATGATATTACGGTTGAGAAAACCTTCCAGTGGCGCAAGGTGCATGCCTCACTGAAGGGTGTTGTCAACAATCTGCTGGGTTCAGAGTATGTTACTGTTCTCTCCCGACCAATGCCAGGCAGAAACTTTGAAATATTCTTGGAAATAAAACCGCAATGGTAAGAAAAAGTATAAAGTGAAAAATGACAGAATGAAAAAGGAGAAATTGGTATTGATGCTATTTTCGATGTGGGTGTTGTTCGCATGTGGTGGTCATCAGGTCGGGAAAGAGACTACAGTAGGGGACACTCTTAATTTACGCTATGCTCGCAACTTGACTATTGTAGAGTATCCCCAATATACGCAGGTTACTATTCGCAATCCTTGGGACACTACCCGTGTGTTGAATTCATACACCTTGGTAAAGGAATCGCATGGGAAAAAGGGGGAAGTGGTGGTTCCGTTGAAAAATGCAGCCGTCTTTACCAGTGTCCATTGCTCTCTGCTCATGGAATTAGGTTGTCAAGAGTGTATAGGTGGTATTTGTGAGTTGGATTATATACACATACCCTATGTTCAAAAAGAGGTAAGAAAAGGGAATATCATTGATTTGGGCAACGGAATGGAACCTAACTTGGAGCGTATCATGGACTTGCAGCCCGATGCCATTATGCTGAGTCCTTTTGAGAACAGTGGCGGTTATGGTCGATTGGAACGTATGGGCGTGCCTCTGATAGAGTGTGCTGAGTATATGGAAAATTCTCCTTTGGCAAGGGCCGAATGGATTAGGTTTTACGGTCGTCTTTTTGGTAAGGCTGAGTTGGTCGATAGTTTATTCTCTCAAGTGGAGCAATCATACTTGCAACTTAGAGATGCTGCTTCACATGCAAAACAGAAACCTCGTTTGATATGCGAGACACCGCAGAGTGGTTACTGGTATGTGCCTGGCGGACAGAGTACCATGGGTATTATGTATAGGGATGCTGGGGCTGATTACCTCTTTCATGATTTAGAGGGGTCGGGGAGTACAGCTCTTGGCATTGAACGAGTGTTGGACCGCGCCCTTACGGCTCAGGTTTGGTTGATTAAGCATCATGGGGCACTCACGAAAGAACAGATTGTTCAGGATGTGCCAGCGTTACGTAATATACCGGCAAAAATATACTTATGCGATACTTTTTATAGCGGGTTTTACGAGCAGACGCCTTTTCATCCCGACGTATTATTGCGTAATCTTATTCATATTTTGCATCCTGAACTTGGTATTAAGGAGGAAAAAGTGTACTTTTGTCCCTTGGAATGAGACAAAGCATCATTATTTCATTGTTAATTGTAGCCATGCTGTTTCTAGCAGTATGTAATCTGTTATGGGGGTCATTGGATATTCCTGTAACGGATGTGGTGCAAATCTTGCTGGGAGGACAGATAGAGGAGCATCCGCAATGGACATATATCATCCGCGAGAGTCGATTCCCCCAAATGATTACGGCCTTGCTGTGTGGTATGTCACTCAGTACATGCGGATTGATGTTGCAGACGCTCTTTCGTAATCCTTTGGCAGGTCCGAGCATTTTGGGTATTGATGCTGGTTCCAACTTAGGCGTGGCTTTGGTTATGTTACTCTTAGGCGGAACTGTTACCTTGGGAAGCTTGAGTGTAAGTGGTTATTTGTTGGTGATTGCAGCAGCTATGTTAGGTGCTTTGTGCATCATGTTGTTGCTGCTTTTGCTATCTTCTCTTTTGCGTAATCAGATAATGCTCCTCATAACAGGTGTCATTATCAGTTACGTAACCGGTTCCATCATCTCCTTGCTTAACTACAGCGCTACGGAAGAGGGTGTTCATAATTATATTGTCTGGGGGATGGGAAACTTTAGTGGTGTAAGTCTTGAGCGATTGCCGCTCTATTGCATTCTTATTATGTTGGGATTGTTTTCCGCTATTCTGTTGATTAAACCATTGGATGCAATTCTTTTGGGCGAACGCTATGCAGCAAATTTAGGTATCAACGTATATAGGACTCGCAATTTACTCTTGCTATGTACAGGTTTGCTGACTGCAACCACCACAGCCTTTTGCGGACCTATCTCGTTTCTTGGGCTGGCAGTTCCTCATATTGCCCGCATGACATTACATACCAGTTTGCATAGGATTTTGCTCCCTGGCTCTATGCTCATGGGGGCCTGTCTTACGTTGCTTTGCAACTTGCTGTGTACCATGCCAAACAGCGGCAGCATTATTCCAGTGAATGTGCTCACGCCGCTTATCGGTGCGCCCGTGATTCTTTATGTGATACTGAAAAAACATTAGACATTTGACCTTAGTCATAAGACAATTTTGAATAAATTATAATAAACTATTATGAAAAGACTAACATCATTTTTTATGGCAGCGGCAATGGCTTTTGCCGGCTATGCCAACGTGACTTATCAGGTTATTCCTCTGCCACGTTCTGTTAATATGGAGCCAGGAGGTAACGTAGTTTTGCTCGTTAAGGGGATGGGCGTCGCCTATCCTGCAGAGAATGCAAAGATGTTGCGTAATGCACAATTTGCACAGGAGTATTTAGGTGTAATTCCCGAGGTGGCTTCTAAGAAGTCTAAGGCCATTATGAAAATCTCTTTAGGGCTGCAGAATCCAAATCCAGATGCTTATACTATTACGATTAACAAAAAAGGTATCAACATTCAGGGTGCCAGTGAGAGTGGTGTTTTCTATGCCATCCAGACCCTTCGCAAGAGTATAGAGGGCGAGAAGGGCGATACCATCCGACTGCCATACGTAACAATTCAGGATGAGCCCCGCTTTGGATATCGTGGTGCTATGTTGGACTGTGCCCGTCATTTCTTTCCCGTGGAGTTCATAAAGAAGTATATCGACATTCTGGCTCTTCATGGAGTGAACCAGTTCCATTGGCATTTTACCGACGATCAGGGTTGGCGTTTCGAGGTGAAGGCACTTCCCGAGTTGGCAAGGAAAGCCAGTTATCGTCCCCATACCATATTGGGTAAGAATATTGGCCTAAATGATGCTGACAATACACTTTTTGACGATACACCAGAGGAAGGTTACTATACCCAGAATCAGATAAAGGACATTGTGGCTTACGCTGCAGAGCGTTATATCACTATTATTCCCGAGATTGACCTTCCCGGTCACATGGTAGCTGCCCTTAGCGTCTATCCCGAACTGGGTTGTACTGGTGGCCCCTATAACGTTTGGTGTCAGTGGGGAGTATCCGAGGATGTGCTTTGTGCTGGTAATCCCAAGACTTTGGATTTCCTGAAGAAAGTATTCTCAGAGCTTTGCGATGTTTTCCCCAGCAAGTTTATCCATATCGGTGGCGATGAGAGTCCGCGTACCCGTTGGCAGAAGTGCCCCAAGTGTCAGGCTAAGATGAAGGAACTGGGCTTAGAGAAG
>JAEEGL015450937.1_pt1 | contig 20927 bp, 17 predicted proteins | sample 9134231 | NCBI WGS metagenome assembly JAEEGL01 (sample SAMN16246548, study PRJNA631951) | gut metagenome | biome: gut microbiome; feature: rumen; material: fiber-attached | host: Bos | place: Iran: Karaj | collected 2018-10
ATGCGCTTCTGTGACGAGCTGTCCTTGCCTTCGACCATTTACGCTTCGGATGTGCCATTCATCTTCACCTCTTTCTTTTCACAAATGCTTGAAGATAATACCTTATATTTCTTCGTTTTGCAAGAGCCTTTTTATGGAAAATAAATTCCTTATCGGTTCTCCGCTGTCCGGATCGAGTGTGTAACTGATCTCAGCCCCGTCAATTAAGCCTCCCGGAAAGTTAATATAATCAGTATCTATAACGACTTCTATGGGCCCGAAAGTCGTATTCATAGTGCTTGTTGTCTTTTTTCCGGTCTCGAAAACCATTCTCGAAGTAACGTCGCCGTTTCTTACTACTATGGCCTTTGATTCTTCTTTAATTAGAGTCATTACAAAATGAGTCTCTTTTTCCTGCTCGCTGTGTTTTTCGGTCCAGTTGTAGATCGTCCTGGCTCCTTCCACGGATCTTGTGCCAAGGGTCTTAAGAGGCTCGCCGTACATTCCGGACTTGATCTCGAACAGGCATTTTTCTTCACTTACAGATTCCATCAGACGGTCACCTCATATTTGTCTGTCGTAAAATGCTTTGTGCCGGAAGGCAGCCCTTCGCCGAGGAAAGGAGTTGCGACCTGCTCAAAAAGCTCAGGCTCGTCGCTCGTATAGAATTCCCTCACAGGGCTCTGGTTTCCTTCGGAAGTCGTTCCTTCGCTGCTCAAGAGCTCTTTTACGACCTTTGCCGTAGCTTCTCCTGTATTTACGAGGACTACGCCGTCTCCCATTACTTCCTGTATCACTTTGGAAAGCAGAGGATAGTGCGTGCATGCCATGACAAGGGTATCAACACCGGCTTCTTTTAAGGGCTTTAAGTATTCTTCGGCAGTGAGTCTCGTTACTTCCTTATCCCACCAGCCTTCTTCTGCCAGGGATACGAAAAGAGGACAAGCCTGCTGATATATCTCAATATTTTTAAGGCCAAGCTCTTCAGCTCTCTTCTCTACGGCAGCCTTATAAACGCCTGTGGAAATGGTACCTTTGGTAGCGATAATGCCTATCTTTCCGTTTTTAGTCGCACGGCAGGCTACATCAGCGCCCGGCGTTACCACCTCTACTACAGGGACATCTGCCCTCTTTTTAAGTTCTTCATATGCATAAGCACTCGCGGTATTGCAGGCAATGACGATCATCTTGACGTCCTTGCTCTCCAGAAATTTCATATTCTGAAGTGAATAACGGATTATCGTGCTTCTGGACTTGGTTCCGTAAGGAGATCTCGAGTTATCACCAAAATAGATGGTGCTCTCATTTGGCACCGCTTCCCAGATCTCACGAAGGACCGTAAGTCCTCCGATACCTGAATCGAAAACCCCGATCGGTCTTACATCAGTCATTTATATCAATCTCCCTTGATAAGGCGGACATTATAATCTGGTCCTATTTTAAAGGTTTTACCCGACACGTCAACGTGCATATTGTTCTTCGGGATCCTGCCGAACAGGATCTGGCATGAAAACAGCTGCTGGTATCTGACCTTCTTGCCGTCTTTGGTCTCAAAGTGCATATTGACCTTATTCCTGCCGTAGTTGCCGTCTCCTAAAACCGGATGTCCCAAATGGGCAAACTGCGCCCTGATCTGGTGGGTTCTTCCCGTAACGAGCTCCAATTCAAGGTCTGAAACGCTCTCCCCGTCAGGTCCCACGTCTTCGAAAGTCTTTAATATACGGTATTTAGTAGCGATATCGAGGTCGCCCGGCTGCTTCTCGTCATGGATATAGACTTTGCCGGCCTTTGTCTTTTCGAGAAATCCCTTAACTTCTTTATAAAGCGTACCGTCCTCGCCTACTGCAGGCTCGCCGACACAAGGCTCACCCAAAACGAGCGCCCTGTATCTTTTGGTTACGAGGTCATTTTTGAAAAGCTCGACGCAGTCTGAGAGAGCTGCCTTATTCTTGGCGATAAGGACAAGACCGCCCGTATTCATATCGATCCTGTGGCAGAGCTCGGCATCCTTGAATTTGGTATTATTCCTGATCTGGTCGATCAGGGTGTCATCTATGTCGCTCTTTCCGGAATGGACCGCAATTCCCTGGAACTTATTAACGATGAGAAGCCCCTTTGTCTCGGCGACGATCTCATACATCTTCTCAGGCTGTTTTGCAGGGACCTTTTTCGCGGTGTCGAAAAGCTCGTCCGGGAGCCATATTTCAACGACATTTCCGGTCTTTACGGCAATATCTTTATTAATCTTCTTGCCGTCGATCCTGATGTCACGCCTTTTGAGCGCGTGGAAAAGGTCGGAGGATTTGAGCTGAGGAAAAGCTTCCTGGGATGCCTTTACGACATGAAGCCCGTCCTGGGATTTATTTACTGTAAAATCACGCATCTGCTGCCTCTTTTGCTTTCTTCTTCGATCTGTATTCTTTTGCAAAGATGAAAAGTCCGAAGAAGATGAAATCTAAAATCAATACCTCTACGAGATAGAGCCACTCGATATGCTGGTTCCTAAGGACATCACCGGAGAATGTGCCGGTAATTATCGGAATTATATTATTATTCAGAAAATGCATGGCAACGGGAACCCAGATATTGTTCGTCTTAAGATATGCATATCCGAAGAATATTCCCAGAGTTACGCATACGATCATCTGGCCGGCGATCATCTGTGGGATTGAATCCTCAGTATAGTACATCGTATCAACAGGAATGTGCCAAAGACCCCATACGAATCCCAAAAGGAGAACGCCTGCTTTCATGCCGAACTTCTTCTGCATGATGGGCATAAGGAAATATCTCCAGCCGTATTCTTCGCCTAAGAAAGCGATTATGGTAAGTAAATAATTAATAGGAAGACTTATCAGCGACATTATAAACAGCGGGTTTTTGATGAGGTCCGAATACTGCTGCTGATATATAGGCATCGTCTTGTTAAAAAGGCCGTCCAGCATGAGGGGTCCGATATTTCTTACAAGATAAAGCACTATAAACAATAAGACTAAAAGAATACCGATACCCTCTTTATTTCTCGAGAGTCCTGCAAACTTACGTCCCTCTTTGCGTGCAACGAAATAGCCAATCCAGAGAAGGACCGAGCAAATGATCAGGACATACTGGCCGATAATAGTGTAGATCTGCGATAACTGCAATGTTGTCTGGGCGCCTGTAAGCTGTGCTGTATCACCTGACGAACCGGCTAACTTCGCGAGATCAATGACATCATCGGGACCGAAGGGATTAGCGAAAACGCTTAAAAGGCCCAGGATGATCTGAAGCACGTAATTTACGATAAGAACGCCCATGAACATCTTCGGGACGCGCTTTTCGCCTTTATAGCAGACAAGGAATCCCAAAGCTACGCCCGCAGCAGGCGAACACATCTGGGCATTAACGATCTGGGTCAGATCTATACCCTTCTGCTTTCCGATATACATCGGGATCATCATTAAAAATGAAACACAGTAAGCGATTACTATGAATATGAGCAAACGTTTCTTTTCTACAGATTTGGTATCAGCTGTATCCATGATCAACCTCCCGAAATATATTGGATGCGGTATCCTGCCAGTTATTTATGTTATTTTACCATAATTATATATAGGCCTTTCCCCGTCATTTCGTTCATTACGGATTAGACCGTTATAAAAAAATCGTGATATTATTGCTCATATGAAAAAGATCGAAATAAAGAAAGGATTTGCAAAAAAAGCCGTAAGCTTGCTGCTTACCGCTTCTTTGTGCGCATCGGTATCTTCCTGTAAGACCGGACCTGATGAGAGCACCACTTCCGAGAGTCCTGTTACTGTTACCACGACTTCTGAAACGACTACGGTCACCACGACCACAGAGACAACAGAGGCGACTACTACAGAAACCGAACCCACGGGTCCTTTTTCAAAAAGCGTTGCCTACAGGCTCTTTGTCGGAAACCCCAACAGCATGACGATCGATATGAATGTCAATATCGACGACTATATTACAAAGGACGGCGACAAAGAGATCTTCGAATTATACCGTCTGGCATCCGATCTCGGATGGCTCGAAAAGGGCGTTTATTCATACGATGATTACTTAAAAGCCATAGAAACCGATCCCGATCAGACCAACGTCGGCCATTCAAACTGGTTTGAATATAAGTACGGCGATCACCGTGTTGTATTTACCATCAGCGAATACATCGATAACGTTAAAGGCTTTGACAGTTCGCGTCAGGTCTCATGGATATCTTTCGAATACTTAAAGAATGATATCGGCATGCCCTATTTTGATGACGCTTCAAGCAACTACGGCCACGCAAAGACATTATTGGGCTTCCAAAAGCATTACGGAAAGCTCTGCTATTATGTCGGCAACCGCCACTGCGTATGCTCCAGAGATGACGCGGTGATCATCGCTTACGGTTTATGGTACTTCACTATAAATCCTGATGACTCCACAGCTTATAAACAGGATTTCGCAAAAAGATTCACATCCAGCAAGGGTATAACAATCATATAGTTGCCTGCTTTTTTGGTAACGGCAAAAGATTTCTTGTAGCTTTCTTATATTCAGCATAGCCGGGCTTTTGTGACTGTCTCTTATCCGCCAGAGGAATGCTTACCGTGAAGAACATTATGGTATTAGATACAGCGCCTGCTATAAGCCACCAGCATTCCGGCATAACAGATACGGCCTGGATACTTACTCCCCACCACATCAAGATCTCGCCAAGATAATTAGGGTGCCTTGCATATTTCCAAAGTCCAGTGCGGATAAGTCCGTGCTCGCCGCTTTTTCTGTACTTCTGCATCTGGATGTCGGCTGTAAGCTGGAGGGTCGCTGCCAATATGCATACAGCAGCTCCTATATAACTTCCTATGTTTGCCTTCATCTCATTTCTTATAACGAAAACGGCAGGAAGAGTACAAAGATAGACAATAAGCGTAGGCATCATGTGAATGCCCGTAAAGTTAATGAACGGATAGAGCCTGCCCTTCTCATTTTCGAATTTGGTATAGCGCCAGTCCTGGCAGTTTAAGCCTCCGAAAGTATAAGCCCAATTTCCGGTTAGTCTTATTCCCCAATAGAATATCGAAATAAGTAACAGGGCAGTTGCCGGAGTCATTTTGTAATAGCAGGCAAAATACATCACGATCACAACAGGCTGTACGCTCCAATAAGGATCGTATACCGAAGCATTCCTGAAAAACATGCTGAATAAGAAAACAAATACTGTTGAAACAACGTCGGAGATCAGAAGATCAAGCCAGAAAGAAAAAGGAAGCAGCATATAAATACCGAGTCCTATAAGCGCCGCCATCAGATAGATGCCGGTGATCACCAGTATGCTGAATGATCTGCTTTCCCTTACCGAATCCATGATCAGCTGAAGTTTCTAACCTTCCCGACAGCAACGTAGTTGTCGATAACGGCCCTCAAATCCGTGCCTTCTTCGGCCTTCCAGACAGGTTCGTAATTGATCATGTATGTGACCTTGTCACCGTCTCTTTTTACGACTTCATAGCCGCCTGAGAAAAACTGCTCCTGGCATACAGCACAGTCGTATTTAATGCCTTTGCATTCATCTAATGTGCAGCCCGGGAAATTTATATTCCATATCTCGTTTACACCGAGCGGCTTATCCAACAAAACAGAAGTGATCTCTTCAATATACTCATCTGCAACTTCGTGAGTTCCTTCGTGGTTTTCGGAAAAAGCGATCGTGTGGCAGCCCTGGTTTGCGGCCTCGAAAGCAGCTCCGCATGTACCGGAATACTGAATTGAAGATGCGATGTTATAGCCTTTGTTAATGCCGCAGAAAACGGCATCGGGCTTAAAAGGAAGAACTGCATTTAAAGCAACGCAAACGCAGTCGGAAGGTGTCCCTGATGTTGCATAGGCATGTACGCCTTCAACGGGGAAATCAACCGGCCATACATCAATAGGCGTCCAAAATGTAGCAGAGTGGGACATTGCGCTGTACTGCTTGCAAGGTGCGACAACCCACACTTCGCCGAATTTGGAAGCTGCTTCTGCAAGCCTTTTAATTCCCTCAGAATCTATTCCGTCGTCATTTGTGACCAGTATCTTTTTCATAGATTACAATCCTTTGCTGGTTTTCAGTCTTCGCCTTTTACCTGTTTAGCCTTTCAATTTGTATACGGCATTAAGATTAAGTCTCTGGAAGTTGCCGTCATCAGGAGTTAATGTTCTTTCAAAAGCAATTCCCTTATGCTCCAAGCAGATATCCATAAAGAGCATGAAGATCCCTATGTCGATGCTCCCGAAATATGCGAGTCTGAACGGAGGGATAATACCGTGCTTGCCGGGTCTCCTGTAACGGTATACATCAAGTATTCCGTCACCCTTGTTTACTACTTTCCACGGCTGGATATTACATGCCGTAGGAGTAAGTCTTACGACTTCTGTAATGCCATCTATCACAGGGCCTTCCCAGAATTCTTCAACAGGAACACGGATAAACGTCGAAAGGTCACCGGGCTTTCTGAATTTAGAATCGTCATCGATCTTTCTTATAGCCATCATGATCACATATTCCAGGCCTTCGAACTTGCGCTCCTTGGTCCTTCCTACACCGAACCAGAGAGGTCCTATTCCCTTGCCTGTGAGATAGAGGTCTAACTGCTCGCCGATATAACCTATGTTCTGAAGATATCCGGGCTTCTTTTCGCTGTAGATCAGGATGCAGTATTCTTCTCCCCTGTTGCAGCTTGTCTGTGCGCCGGGGACGATCTTGATCTTTGTCTTTATGCCTTCGAAAAGCGGTGTGAACTTATACCACATCTCAGATATCTCATTTAACTCTTCCTGAGTAATAGTCTTGCCGTCCGGCTCACCGTATCTGTGGAACGATTTACGTTTAAAGATCAAATCATAATATGAGCTGTCCATCAGAAGGCCCCCTGACATGAGTTTACTGCTAGTATTTTATCATATTAAAAACAGGGCCTGCCCGGACAAAATCGAGGCAGACCCTGAAATAATTAATTAAGTGAGATATCAGCCCTTACTCTTAACGTAAGCAAACAGGAATACAACAGGTGAATTCCAGTAGATCGTTACTTCGTTCAGAGAGTAAGCCTGGTCGCTGTCTGCATAGCAGAGTGCGGCAGGTGCTTCCTTGATAGCATTCTGTGCATAAGGATCTTCGAGGTTCTGGTTAGGGCCTCCTGCTACCATTCCCGGAACAGCAGTCTTCTTAGCCTGTGAAGGTCTGTGGTGAGGATGCTCGGGATAGAGAGTACCGTATCCTGTGAGGAAGCAGTAACCTGTTCCGTTCGTTCCGAGGATGTAGTTGAGCTGCTGTCTTGCAACCTTGTCGCCTGCAGAAGCGCTCTGGATCTGATCATAGAGGAGCACATACATACCGTTATTAGCGACAGTCATGTTGCTGCCCCAAGGATAATCCTTAAGAGAACAATTATAAGCGTCAGCAGCTGCAGCTGATTCTACGTCAGCGATGCCGCTCTTAAAGCTTGTCAGAACTGCATCATAGGACTTGCCCTTAGTCTTAGCAGAGAGGTAAGCAAAGCCTGCGTATGCACTTACGCCCTGCCAGCCGAGATCTGTAGCGCATGAAGCACCTGAAGAAATAAGTGAGCCGAACTTTTCGTCATAAGCAGAATCACCTGTTGCCTTAAAGAGTTCTGCATAAGCCCAGATTCTCTCATCAGTATCCTTATCGTCACCATATTCACCGGTAACGATGTCCTTAGGATTCGTTGTGCCTTCTACGTTCTTATGCTTTTCGAGATAGTTTGCAGCTTTCTTTGCCGCATCAAGGCACTTAGCTGCATATGCAGAATCAACATCAGCATAAACATAAGATGCCATTGCCATAACTGCTGCAAAGTCTGCTGTAGCAGTTGTTGATACAGGAGTTACGATAAGTTCATCAGTCTCTTCTTCAGGCATTACGAATGTCGGGAAGTTAGCGCATGTAACCTTGTGGTATACGCCGCCTTCGGAATTCTGCATCTTGAAGAGCCAGTCGAGCTCATACTTAACTTCGTCAAGGACATCAGGTATGCCGTTGCCTGACTCAGGGATGTTAAGAGCATCGTCAAACGCATTGGGATAGAGGTTATAAGCGAGCATCAGATCTGCTGCAGCCTTAGCTCCGGATACCACATATCTTCCGTAGTCGCCCGCATCATGCCAGCCGCCTGATACGTCGATCTTTTCGCTCGTTCCATAGATCGTAGCTTCACCGGTATGGCATGCAGGATGTGCGAAATCACCTGCGAGGTCTTTCGTAAGTTCCATGCCGCATCTCTGCAGGTAGAACATACGGAGTGATGCCTTGAAAGCTTCATCATAAACATCGCCCCCGATCTTGAATTCAAAGGATTCCTGATCGCCTGCTACGATCTTATAAGTACCGGGCGCAGTAACGCTCGAGAAATCAAATCTTGCTTCATTTCTTCCTGTTGAAGGATTCATGACTGCAGCAGCAACATCGCCTTCATAGACGCTCTTGCCGGATGCAGTATCAACAACGGAAGCCTTGGATGTGATCGCATCACCATTCAGTACTGCGATCTTTTCTGCAGAAGGAAGGTAACCTACCTGGTTAATATTAATGAGTTTTGCAGCTGAGCCTTCCTCTTCACCTGCGAGATAACCGGTATCATCGATACATCTCAAATCGAAATTATCAAAGCAGATCGTGTGTTCCTTAAAACCGGAATTGTTAGCAAATTTACCCATATTGAAACAAAGGCGCGGAGCCGGATCGGAAGGTTCTTCCATCGTGAAAACTATATCGAAATGCTGCACTTCAGGACCTACGTGAATAGTCTCTTCACTGTATGCGTGATAGTCGCCGCCGTTTACCTGAATTCTGTATCCCAGGTCACGCTCAACATTCGAATAACAGTCGAACTGCATCTCGTACTTGCAGTTCTTATAGAGTGCAAAACCATCATAATAGAACTGGTTGGAGTGTTCCTTGATGCCGATCATTTTGCAGTCAAACTGCAGTTCACCCTTATCATTGACAGTCATGAGGCCGTCGCCGCCCTCAAAGTATGTATGCCAGTCATGAGTCTTGCTGGAAAAATCACCGTTCTTGATCATGTTGAAACCCATGATCGACGGTACAGTCTCTGAAGGTTCTGTTTCTTCAGAAGTTTCAGAACTTGTTCCTGTAACATCAGTGGGCGTAGTTTTCGTGCATGATGCCAGGCTCAAGAGCATGGAACATGCCAGAACCGCACTTACAATCCTTTTCTTCATAATAAGCCTCCCTGGTGGATTCTATACATAAAAGCGATTATAACATCACTAAATGGCAAATCATATCAGATTAATATATATAAGTGTCGTTATTCTCTGAAATATCGCATGTGATACAATTTACGAGAACAGCGATAAACATTTCTTGATGATTCAAAAGCAAAAGGGACTAAATGGCCGGAAAACGTTCGTTAATAAATAAAGCAGGATTAATGCCGTATCTTTGGGTATCCGGCATTTCTTTTGCCGTGACCGTCATCATCGTCCTAATCGTTTTTGCAATATCCGGAATGGCTCCTTTTGGCTGCCGCTCGCTTCTATACAGAGACGGCGAGATCCAGATGATCGACCTGTTCTGCTGGTATAAAAATGTCCTGTCAGGAAAGTCTTCAATCGATTACACTTTCACGAAATCTTTAGGCGGAAGCAACTTCTCGGTATTCACTTATTACCTGGCTTCACCCTTATCTCTTCTCATAGTATTTTTCGATAAATCACAGACGCCTCTTTTCATGAACATCCTCTTCTTATTGAAGACAGCGATCGCTTCATGCTTCATGGGGATCTATCTGACAAACAGGTTCGAACCCGATTCAAAAACAAGATATTTCGTTACAGTTATCCTCTCTGTTTCCTACGCTTTAAACCCGTTTTTCATCACACAGAGCAGTAATACGATGTGGCTTGACGGCGCTTATATGCTGCCTTTGATGCTCCTCGGAACAGAGAAGATCGCCAGAGGGAAAAAGAGTTATCTTCTCCTTGTCACGGCCGCTCTTGCGATATGTTTTAACTGGTACAGCGGAATAATCGATCTGCTTTTCTGCTGCTTCTGGTTCCTGTTTGAATTGATCAGATTTAAGATCACCAATGGATTCGAAAAAGGGACTTTCCTTAAGCACTTCTTAAAGGCCGCGCTGCACTATGCGGTCTCATGCATCATAGCGGTATTAATGGCTTCGGCAATCCTTGTTCCGACACTGTTAAAACTCTCCGAGAGGACCCATGGCAAGGGCGGGCTTTCGATGTTAACAGACCTTTCCATGATCGGAAGTGTCCATAATGCCCTTCTCAGTTATTCTTTCGGAATCATAAGCCTTCAGGGAAGCGTAAGTCTTTTTGCCGGAAGCTTTGTCCTCTTTGGCGTCATCTTGCTTTTCATTGCTTCCCAAAAGACTTTGAAGGAAAAGATCCTATACGGCACAGTACTGCTCTTTACTGTAATGATGTTTTTCTGGCAGCCTCTGGTCGCGTTATTTTCGATGCTCCGCGTTGTCGAATCGTTCTGGTACAGATATACATATCTGGGAATATTCGCACTTATCTTCCTTGCTTCCACATTCTATCTCGATAAGAACGAAAGCAAGATAAAGGCATGGATGCCGCCTGTTTGCGCGGTCATATTCTCAGGAATAGTTACGGTACTTCTTCTGTTATTGCCTGTCAGACTGGAAGAGCAGATGTTTGCTGTTTCTTTTGCAAAGATCACGTCAACAAATACAGATTTTAAGATAGTTCCGTTGATCGCAAAGATAATATTCCCGCTCCTTACATCTCTTATCATGTCCATTATGATCACCAACGGCAACACAAACCGTCTGTTCAAAAAGGTCTATGCAGGATCTCTTGCATTCCTCCTGATCGCCGAAGCAAGTTTTGGACAGTTGATCCTTTCTGACATTTATTCCACTGACAGCGCTTACACCATATCAGATTACATGAAGAACGAAGAAACACTTCTTAAGTCGATTGACGATCAGGATTTCTACCGCGTTCTTCAGACTTCATATCACAGCATTCATTTTTCCAGATTTCCGGCTTCTTATAACGAACCCATGGCATTCGGTTTTAACTCTGTCACATCATTCGTATCAGATCCTGACGAAAACACCATAGTATTCATGGACAAGTGCGGTTATGCTGCCCACAGCGCGACCATAACTGCAACATCATCAGAAAATCTTGCAACAGACAGCCTTATGGGTGTCAGATATGTAATACTGCCATCAGGAGCCTCCGATAATTCAGGCCTTGTAAAGCTTGAGGGAACGGACGGATTTAAAGACATCTATCTTAATCCTTATGCTCTTCCGGCAGCTTTCGTTTACAGCGGTTCCGGCGATTTTGAGAGCTTTTCAGACAGCCCTGCCCTTTATATAAACGATATGTACACAAGGCTCACGGGTACTGACAAAGACCTCTTTATCCCCTTGTTCTACGACATGTCATCCGAAGGAAAATCAGTCAGTTATATGATTAAGCTCACTGAAGATTTTGATCCTGATAAATATATCCTTTACGCAAATATCCCGACCAATACCGACGACGGCGCGATGCTCCTTATTAACGGCACCGATTATATCCATTACTCCCAGTTCTTATCTCCTTCGATGGTAAGGATCCCTACAGACGGCAAAGAGACCACAGTAACTATCAGCTTCAATTCAGATGCAGATCCTCTAAGTCTTGTTAATGAACCGCAGTTCTGTCTGCTCGATCTGTCTGCAATAGAAGACGCATCGAGCCTCGCGAAAACAAAAGCTGTTACAGACTATGTGCTTAAAGACGGCTATGGCAGATTTACGGTTGAAAACGCAAAGGAAGGCGAGAGCCTTTTCGTATCTATCCCTGTGGAAAAGGGCTGGACGATAACCAGAAACGGCGAAAAGATCACCTGCGACATAATAGGAAATGCTCTGATGTCGATTCCTTTGGTAAACGGACAGAACACAATAGAGATGAGTTATAAAGTGCCTTATAAGGATACAGGGATCCTCGTAAGCGTTCTCGGATTATTGCTGTTTATCAGCATTGCCGCTGTCGAAAACGTCAATAAGAATAAGTCCAGTAAAACTCATCCCGTCTGCAAAAAGCATAATTGAATTCACTATTGCCGTCGAAGTTAGCCCAGCCGTTATTCTGCGTGTCGAACTGATCGATCGCTTCTTTTTTGAGCTTCACTTCTTCGTCGGTCAATGTTATCTTTGTAACCTTTTCCCAATCACGGTCCACACCGCCTGACGGGAAAGGATTCGTAAATTCTACGATTTTGATATCGCCCGTATCATCTGTCTCGAGCTTGCCCGGCCAGGTCAGTTCCTCACCGTGGATAACGCTCTCGCAAAGAGTCGTGTGATAACCCTTGTCCTTATTAAGGGATTCGATTATTTCTTTTACGATCTTAAATGCAAATTTATGGTCAGGATGCCACTCGGCTTCTGAAGTTGCATATATGAAATCAGGTCTTAAAGTATCGATGATGTTAAAAAGGTCGCTTTTAAAGTTCGCGTAGCAATACTTGGCAGCTTCGCCCGTATCGAGCGTGTGATAGTCGTACATGTTGGAAGAAGGATCTCCGTAGGTGGAATCAAACCCGCTCGGCGCATCGAAGACTATGGAAGGATCGGAGCACTCATAAAGGCTCTGGATGATGATATCACCATAACCCATGACATAAATATCTGTTTTATCGACGCCTAAGATCTCTAACGCCTTCATGCTCTCCCTTATGCGGATAGGACCTAAGTCTTTGTCAAAATAATCGCCGTTTGTAAGGAGCACGACCTTAACGATGTCTCCTCTTGCGATAGTCTGCTGGATGGAACCTGCAAAGCCTAATACTTCATCATCTTCATGAGGCGCTACTACAATAGATATCTTCTTTGAACTCTTTTCGAGATTAAACTTATCGAGAGTTATATCGCCGTCTCCTGGAAGATAACGGAATGAGATATTGCCGTTCCCCTCCTTGAGCGTGACTGTCTTGGTTACAGTGCCATTTCCTTTAGGGAAACTGACCTTCATGAAGAAGTGGTCATCGACAAATAATCCGAGCGTCGAATCCTCACCATCATTTTCGTAATCGACGGAAAGATCATAATGAGAAGTGGAAGTTATCTCATAAGAGAATGTGACTGAAGAATCATTTTTCGTGATGCCTGATACACCCCTGCCGCCGCTAAAGCCTTCATCCTTAACCTTTTTCGAAGACCTGACAAGGCAGTCTTCAGCTTCAACAGGTCCTTTGGTGATATCAAATAAAGGCGCCTGCTTATTTACACATCCTGTTACCGTCAGGATGAGAGCTGCAGATAAGACTAATGCTTTCCATCTGTTGTCACGGAAGCAGGTCAACATCATATTCAAAAACCTCATTCGAAGTAAATTCCTCACTGTTGCTCCACCAGGCGGTGATCTTTTCCATCCTCTCGCCTATAAAAGCATCGCAGTAAGCCCTTCTGTCTTCATTATCCTCAAAGAAAGTTATCTTGCCGGAAACATGGTTTCCGCCGATCTCGGCCTCGTGCTCAGTTCCCTTGGGATAGAACTGGAATAATCCTACAAGGCCGCCGTTATGGACATAACCGTGATCTGAATCGTAGCCGTCAACATTTACGTTGCAGCAGACGATATCAGGATATCCTGCCGCACAGATGCCGCCCATGAACTGCTCATCCTTTGTATCACGGTCCGTATCGATGCAGATAAGTGTCGTATTTGTATTTACAGTATCGATCCTGCCGTAGCCGTAGCCGATAACACCGCCTACACCGAACATCCTGTCATGAGCCTTAAGAGACAACGTGCCTTTTACATTGCAGCCTGCTATTTTCGAATTGCCCATATATCCTGCTATTGCACCGATAAAGCACGGAGCATCGGAACTGATATCGATATCCACATTATTCAGCGTAAGGTTTCTGACCTCGGCATCTTCCATGACATCAAACATTCCGGAAAATTCCGTCTCATATTCTTTCATATTACCGTCAAAAGTGCTCCTCTTGGCACTTCCTACGCGGCTTACCTTAAGATTCCTTATCTCATGGCCGTTGCCTTCCAATATTCCGTTGAAGGTAAAAGGCACCCAGTCGATGCCGTTAAGGTCTATGTCATCTTCCAGGATATATTTTCCTTTGGGAGCGTCCTTGATCGAAATAAGCTCATCTGAAGTCCTGATCTTCTTATATGTCATGAGATCCAGCTTATGTCCCAGGTCAAATTCAGAGAAAGCAAAATACAGGCCGGCGCCCAGTATAATCACGACAAGCGCCGCCAAAAGAAGAACGATCTTACTCTTTCCCGTATCCTTTTGAACCATAGGCGAATTATAACATAATAAAAATAAAGGTTGCCTCAATCTGAGACAACCTTTATATGGATGGCTGCCGAACAAGGATTCGAACCTTGACAAACGGTGTCAGAGACCGGTGTGCTACCGTTACACAATTCGGCAATGCTTTTTTCAACTCGAGAATTATAGCAAAGCCATTTTTGAAAATCAATACAGAAAAATCATTCTTTTACAGACTCTAAGGGAGGCATCGCTCCGATCTCGGTCAATTTATCCCTTACTTTGCCCATATCTTCGTATATCGGCATCTTATTTGCGGGGTTTCTTAAGGCATAAGCCGGGTGATAAGTTGTCATAATAAAATAACCGTTCTTTTCGATAAAGCGCCCTCTGACGTCATGCATGACGGGCTTGGTGCCAAAGAATCCCTCATAAGCCGTAGAACCGCAAAGGAGGATCACCTTGGGTCTTACAAGAAGGAACTGCTCTGCCAGAAGCGGCTTGCAGCAATGGATCTCTTCGGGTGTCGGGCGCCTGTTCTGGGGCGGCCTGCACTTGGCGATATTGCAGATATGGTAGTCATTATTGGTAAATCCGTAGCTACCCAAAAGGTTTTGGAGGAGCTGGCCGGACCTGCCTACAAAGGGCAGTCCCTGGATATCCTCGTTCTCGCCGGGAGCCTCGCCGATGATCATCAGAGGAGCCTTCCTGCTGCCCCTGTATATAACGACATTAGTAGCGCCTGCTCTGAGGCCGCAGTTATTGCATGCCTTGCATCTGGCTTCAAACGCTTCCCATTTCTTATCAAATTCGTCTGCCATATAAACCTCTTACTTGAACATGATCACGGTAATACCGTCGTTTTGAAGTCCCCAGTCCCTGTCGCGTGATACCGCAGGATGTTTAGCGCTCATCTCGCGCCCTGCAGATGAGAATGGGCCGAAATCCTCGCCGGGACAATAGGACTTTATCATGCCGCGGGAGATATATTTTCGAAGTTCTAAGCCAAGAGCCTGCTTTATCGCACCGCCCGTGCCCGAAGACCCGTAGCCGTGAACGATCTTTGCCAAAGGCTGCCCGGTCGCTCTTACGCGGTATATCCCGTTCTGGAGCTTGACCATAGCCTGCTGTACAGTCGGATGTCCCTGTTCGATATTGATTGTTTCCATTCTTAAACCTCTCGAAAACAATTATACGCTAATAAGTTATAATAATCTCATGAGACTGGACAGGTTACTTGCAAACAGCGGCTTAGGCACCAGATCTACAGTCCGCGACATCATCTCAAAAGGCAGCGTACAGGTTAATGGCGCTGTTGTTACCGACTCATCTTTCCATGTAAAAGATACGGATCTGATAACTTTGGACGGGCAGGACATCAACTGCCAGACAAAGCTTTATTTCCTTTTGGATAAACCTGACGGCGTCCTCACGGCTATGGAAGACAAGCGTCTTCCCTGCGTTGCGGATTATATTCCGCCGGAGCTTAAGTCCAAAAAGCTCTCACCCGTCGGCAGGCTCGACTACCACACATCCGGTCTTCTCATTATCACCAACGACGGCGAGCTCTCACACCGGCTCCAGTCACCCAAATATGAGGTTCCGAAGATATACCTGGCAACATTTAGAGGCCTTCCCTGGACAGATGAAGAAATCAAGACAGTCGCTTCAGGCTTTAATATCCGCGACAAAGGCTACAGCGAGCAGATAGCTCCTGCTGACCTTAAGGTAATAGAGACTTCCAAAGACGGAACCGGCAGGGCGCTTTTGACCCTTCACGAAGGCAAGACACATGAGGTCAGGAGGATCTTTGCGCATTTTAATAAGGAAGTCACAGAGCTTCGAAGGATCGAGCTTGCCGGCGTAAAAATAGAAGAAGGTCTGGATTCTTGCGGAACCTTCAGACCTCTTACTGAAAACGAATTAAATCTGCTTTTCGAAGCTGCTGGACTTAAGTAGATTCGGGCATTTCTTTGGCATAAGCCGCATTGATTATCGCCGTTATCATCTTAACTGTACGTTCGTCATCGGTGCTGTTGATGCACTGCCCTACCATGAGCGTTGTCTGACGCGACTTCCACTTGGCTTCAACACCGTAATTCGTGACAACATCCTGATCTGTTATCTCAAAACCGATCAGAACAGGATCATCCGGGAATTCGGCAGGATTCCTGATATCCTCATCGCCAAGTCCGTACAATGTATACATATCATTCTTATATCTGACAGACTCCCTCTCAGACATGTAGATAGGCTTGACTCCTGCCTTTGCTTCGTCAGAAAGTCCTGCCATGATCTGGTCGTAGAGAGGTCCAATATCCTTAAATACATTGAAATAGTATTTATAAGCTAAGCGGTCTGATATCAGAACATCGGGATTGGTATAGAACTGAGCATTGAAAGCCTCGTTGCCCATCTGATCCAACGGGATATTCTCATCGTTCGGAACGACGACATCGGCAAGTCCCACATAAGGATTCTTGAGCCCCTGTTCCTCAAGAGCTTCCCTCATATAAGTATTGTCGAGATACATGTGTCCGAAAACAAGGACCGAGCATTCATACTTCGAATTGAAAAGGTATCCCAGGATAATTGCGAGAGCAGAGATTCCTACAACGGCGCCGAGCAGCCAGTTCTTCCAGTTATAATGGATGATGGTCTTCCAGTCGCTCTTATATCTTCCGAAGTACATCGGCTCATTCTGTCTCTTTTCTTCCTCTTTGAACCTTATATCACGCCTTCCGGATGCAACATCGTAAACGGCGGATATCTCGTCTTCCATCGCTTTTGATTCCGGATCTTCCTTGCCTCTGTACTTCTTGGACATCTGCCAGAAACGGTCATCGATTTCTTTAATGTCGGCATCCTTGGAAAGGCCCATATACTCTAAAGCCTGCTCACGCGTCATGGAAGCATACTTGGAATCAGCTTCTGATGCTGAAGGATCTGTCCTGAGCTTTACTTCTTCATAGGTCTTGCAGACTATGGTCTTGAATTTGTTGCCACAAAAGACCCTTATAGCCTGAACAATCTCGAGATCGTTGTCGTCAATAAGTGCCAATGTCTCAAGTCCGCTCTTTTTAAGGTTTGCGAAAAGGACCTTCTTACTCCAGTTCAGATCTTTTTCGGAAAGCTCAGGATTGGCTTTGAAATCGACAGCCATGACCTTGCATGAGTGACGCAGCACCATATCGGCAGCGTGCATCATCGGTGTTCTGTAATTGTCTCTTGTAGCTTTGCCCTTCAATACAACAAGGACGATATTATCGTCCTTCTTGTACTCTACGTTAAATTGTTCTGAATCAAATACTTCGTTCATTTAACTCCTGTTTTACAAGCACTTGATCGCAAGACGCACCACATTCATGGCAGCAGACTGGACATCAGCCAATGTAAGTCTGCCGTGGTTAACTGCCGTAACTATGTCCTCTGCATTCTTGGCGCAGCCGGGCATCTGCATGTCGCAGCCTGCGTAAACGCAGAGTCTTGAGAATGCCGGCGGATACTTGAGGTTCTTTTCGTCATAACCTAAGAACTCAACATCTTCAAATGAAGAGAACCAGTCTGTCATGACAGCGCCCTCATAGTCCCATTCGTCTCTTAATACGCTTTGGATCAGCTCGTAATTATTTGCTGTATGGATTCCGTTGAGGAGATTGTAAGATGCCATTACGCAGAAAGGCTGCGAGAGTTTAACGGCAATCTCAAATCCTCTAAGGTATATGTCACGCAGAGCTCTTACTGACACGTGAGAGTTGCTGAACATTCTGTTATCTTCCTGGTTGTTGCAGGCAAAGTGCTTGATCGTTACACCCTTACCGTCAACCGACTGTACGCCCTTTGTATCAGCAGCAGCGCAAAGGCCCGTGATCAAAGGATCTTCGGAATAGTACTCGAAGTTTCTTCCGCAAAGGGGATTTCTGTGGATATTCATGCCCGGAGCGAGCCAGAGATGAACACCAAACTCTTCCATCTCTTCTCCGACGAGATGTCCGAGCGTTTCGATAAGATCCAGATTCCATGTCTCGGCAAGCGCTGTAGCCGTAGGGATCATGGTGCAATACTGGTAGTAATCGATCGCATCTTCAGGTGTATCTTCCGGGAACGGGTTATTGATGAGACCGAATGTCTCACCGCCTCTTAAGAGCTCGCCGTTCCTTGTTGCCTTGAAATGAGGCTGGAGTCTTAAGCCGGCAGGACCATCAGCCATAACGAGGACAGGGAATCGTCTCTTGCCTTCAAAACGTCCTGTTGTCTCTGCTGCAGCGCCTGGCACATGCATTGCGGAAGAGAATACGACATCCTCAAATCCGTCCTTGATGTAGTTTCCGACGATAAGCTCTGAGAGCTCTTCAAGAGAGAACTGCGCTACGAATTCAGCAACGCCCGCATTACGTCCGATTACCGAACCTAATGTGAGGACCTCGTCCCTTCTCTCGTCCATGTGAGTTTCGCAAACGCCTCTGTATCTGATGATGCTTCTTCTGATGCGGAAGAGATTCAATGTGAACTTCCTCTCGCATGCCACAAGTTGAGCATCGTCGATCGCCTGATGAACTTCTTTTCCTGTTCCGGGGTTCTTCAAATCCTCGAAAACATATCTGGCGTCATCTTCAAGGATCCTGTCGTACTTTTCCTGAACAACAAACTCAGGGATGTTGAGGACTGCTTCGATCTTTGTTTCGCGTGAGCTCGTACCGACTCTTATGATATAGTCACCGTCAGGAATTACTCTTGCCGGATACCTGTCATCGAAACAAGCGAAGTTATCTATAGGGAAAGAAACTTCGACATTCATGCTGTCGCCGGGATAGATGAGGTCAGATTTAGCAAATCCGGCGAGCTCCTGATAAGGTCTGTCAACAGGACCTTCCGGAGCAGAGAAATAAACCTGGATTACTTCCTTTCCGGGATAGTTACCGGTATTTATGACCTTGACCCAGATCTTGATATCATTACCCTCCTGGGTAACGCTCAAAACCTCTGTGGAGAATGTCGTATAGGATCTGCCGAATCCGAAGCAGTATGCGGGAGTGATTCCGAAAGAATCAAAATATCTGTATCCGACATATATGCCTTCTTTGTAGAACTCGTCATCCGTGTTGCCGTTAAGGCTTGAATAATCATTAGCGAAAGGATAATCCTCATAGTGGCTTGCCCATGTATCTACGAGCTTTCCTGAAGGATTTGTCTTACCGGTAATCGCATCTGCAACGATATCGCCTGTCTGGTTGCCTACCTGGCCTACGAGCAGAATAGCGCTGACACCCGGACGGTGCTTTAAGCGTGTCATGTCGATAACGCCCCCGATGTTAAGGAGAACGATTACCTTGCTGAAATTGTCGGTGATGTAATTGAGGTTATATTCCTCTTCGTCAGTCAGATAATAATCGCCCTTTTCAGGCTTTCTGTCTCTTCCTTCCGTGGAATCTCTTGAAATAACAAAGATGGCTGTATCGCAAGCAGCTTCGGCGATGTCCTCTTCAGTGATCTGAGGCATGACCGGCGCTTCAAAAGCCATCTCGAAATATACGCTTGTGGCAGGAACTCCGCGTTCATTTGCGATCGACTCGACCTTGTCCATATAGGATCTGATCGAAGAATCGTAGATCTCATCATATCTGTCGAGCCAGCCTGTGGATGCTACGTCAAAACCTGCGTTTAAGAGACCGTCGCAGATGGTGATATTATTTCTGGTGTTAACTTCGCCGGATCCGCCGCCGCCTCTGACGGTGTGTCTCGCGCCATTGCCATATACGGCAATCCTTCCGGGTTCTGCTATAGGTAATGCCCCGTCATTTTCAAGAAGGACAAGACACTCACTGGCGAGTTCTCTTACAGTTTTCGCGTGCCTGTATTCCAGTTCGGTTACCGCATCGTTAGTCTTGGCGAGAAAATCCATATCAACACCCCTTCCGTAAAGCCGCCGACAATTCCGACTTTACTATTCAGCTAAACACTAGCTTATTATATTATAAAAAATCAAATGGTCAAAACTTGAGTCCAATAAAAAGCACTCCGGGAAAAAGCCTCCCAAAGTGCTCATAATAATCATCTGAAATCCGATATTTCAATTACCTGCCCGCCTTGCCGGTAATCGTAGTCTTCGATCGTCTTGCCGGAATAATACCGGATATCCTCGGCACCGTATACCGTATAAACCAGGGTTCCCTTGTTTTCTTCACCCGGTGTTATCTTTATCTTCAGTTTGTAAACGATCTGATCCGTTCCGGACAGTTCTGTGCTGGAAGCCTTATAGGGCGAAACGTCCCTTTTGACATAGAGAGTCTTTTCATAGGCACTCTTATCACTGTTGAAATAAATAGAAAGATTCTCCAAAGATGACTGTTCCTTAAGGGTACAGCTGCTGGCGATCCTTCCGAGCTTACTGCTGCAAGCCTCATCTTTATAAATGGAATATGAGAAATCCCTGTCATTCTCACCTGTGCCGACGCAAAGCCCCACCTTTGCCGGAGCATCCGTCATAGGAACAACACAGGCAAGCTTAAGATACTTGGTTTCTTCGGTCATCTCCGCCATTATCTGCTTCATACAGATTCCCCAAACTGCAGATGCATGCCATATTACAGCCTTGCCGTTCTCTATACCGGCATAAATACCTATATGGGTCCAGTAAGTCTTA